>VOFK01004142.1_pt1 | contig 131116 bp, 126 predicted proteins | sample 5384121 | NCBI WGS metagenome assembly VOFK01 (sample SAMN12384730, study PRJNA508395) | human gut metagenome | isolation source: healthy gut J | host: Homo sapiens
TATTGCTTCGTTCAGTTACGTATTGCTGATGACATAAATCACTTTCTTGTAATATTGGTATTAGAGTAAATTTATTCCGAGCTTCGAGGACGAGGCGTTTGGTGCGGTATTCTCCGTACGCTCTCGTTGTCTTTCAGCTTTTACAGAAGGTCTCTCGTTAAAGAGAACCTTTGCTACAGACTTATCTTTAGGGTTAAAGATATAGCTTGAGTCTTCTGTTTTTGAGATTGCAAAGATAATTTTTAAAAGATGGCATCAACTCAACTACTCGTTTTGATCTTATTTAGATGGAATTTGGTCGGGGTGAGGGGAAGTTGGTTGCCCGAAAATCCTGGCGTCATTGCCAGGTGAGAGCGTGTTTCACGCTCTATAGCAGATGCCGTCAGAGAGATGACCATATATGAGGAATACTAGTATCCCATACGAGTTTTTTATTCAGTTACATGCCAGTTACATGCGCCAAGCACTGTTTTAAAGGGCTTTTACTCTGTTTTAGGGCTGTTTCGAGTCGCCCAGTTACATGCCTGTTACATGAGCTATGCCCAAATGACGACCTCAAATGAAGCCGAGAACGACCTCAAATAGGCAAATAACGACTTAAAACGACTTAAAAACGACTTATAATGACTTATAACGACCGAATATGCCCATATTATGACTTGACAATCGCAATTATGTAACAAATTAATAATTCAATTCTTGTTCACCTTTTTCTGTAATAATCCATTGTTTTCCACTAATAGTTTTTGTAATAAATCCTTCTTTCGCTATTTTTTTCGAAGAAGATTTCCTATTTTTCTCAGTTTCTCGTCCTGAGTTAAACTTGATGGAAAAAACATGTTGTAGTCCCTCATAAACGTCTTTACGTTTAAAACCCATACTGCCTGCATTATGCGCCAACTGAAGTAATTGTTTTTGAATACTAGTTTCCACAAGACTAGTTTCTTTTTGTATAGTGCCCCTATTTGCTTAGTCAGTTTTGCTACTTTTTAATGATATAGTGTATTAATGAGGCGCACGACCTTCTATCAAGCCTTTGTCATAAAGATGCTTGGCTGCTTCTTTTGGTAATAGGATGATGCTTCTGTACGGCATCCAGCCAAAGACATTCTTTCAATGATAAGGATTGGTTGCTCTTTAGCAAGTTGGTATATTTCTCGTCAATCATCTTGCCATAGATAGTGACTCCTACAGTACGATGCTCATTGTCAATATCGTAATCAGGCATGGGGAAGAAACGATTGCGTTGTTCTGTGTAAATCTTCTTGATGCCACGTCCTACGGTATCAATCATGTTGAAGTTGACCATGCCTCGGCATAAGCATTCGTTGCGATAGTGAAACTGAGGACCTTTATGCTCCAAAGCATTCTCTATAGTGCCGGGAACAAAGCTACCGCCATTGCCATAGTATAAGGTGCTTGACCTTCTACGAAAACTATGCGCTGTTGCAAGGTGTAATCTTGATGGGCGATGGCATTATGTAGAGCCTCACGTATGGTATATTCATCATACTGCTTCATCGTATCAGGAAAGAGGGTTCCTCCCTGGCAGTTCGCGCATGGTTTTGTTGCGTATCTTGCCCAACACCTTATCTACAGTCAAGATGAAAGGAATGGAGAAGTGTTCATAAGCTTGCACAATACCTTCTTCATCTTCCCAAGTCCAAGTGATTTGTGCAACGGCAGGATGAATCTTTTTGGATAGAAAGCGGCTTGCCTAATAACAGTATTGCAGCACGAGTGATTTGACCGTCTCGCATCATCATGCTATTAGCTAAGAACTCTTCTGTTGTCCACGCATCTATTTCTTCGGCAGGAATACTTGAAGAGTGGACTTTCTTGAACATGACTTTAGCTGTGGCTACTGCCAACTCATCCAAATCATTGATGGTCGCATTGGGTACGAGTTGGGCAGGGGTATTGGTGGTTGTTGGCGGATGGCATCTTGTTTGGCTTGGTTCAATGGTTTTAGACTTTCGCCATCACGACCATAAGCCACACCTTTCCAGTGCATCACGATATTGCGTGGCGATGCAGGAACTTGGAACAACAAAACACGCTTGCCTTCAACCTCAATAGGTACAATATCCCCTAAAGATGAGATTGTCTGTAGTGTGTTGAGACATGTCTTGTTCTTTAGGCGGTTCAAGGCTACTTCACCATCTTTGAAACTGGTACCAATAATCTGGTGCTTCTTGTCCTAAACGCCAAAGACTATCCACGCAAACTCATGGTCTCGTAAGTTTGCTTCATTGCTGAGGGCGGAGAAGTACTTTCCCAACTCGTCAATATCAAAGTTGGTCTCTGCTTTCTTAAACTCTACGACCTCATTTTCAGAGTGTTCCCAAAGTTTGTGAAATATCTCGTTAAAATTTTCCATTGTTCGTTATTTTTAATTTTTACACAAAGGTACTATTTTTCTATAAATACTTTAATGATTATAGAATGTTAGCATAGTTCTTTCATAAAGAATGAAATTGGAAGTGATATGAACAATTTTTTTTGTTGTTCTTTAGATAACTTCTTGAAATATATTTCTGCCATTGTTTTATTCTCTAGTAATAAATGAATAGCAGTCTTTTTTCTTCATTGGTTATATCGGACTATCTAAAAAAGATCAATCAACGAGTCTTTTTTCTTCCGATGTAAAATTTCTTTCTCTTTTTATGATTTGATAAAAGTTAATGATATGGCAAATTTTATGTTTCGCAGCTTTATCTAAGATCCATTTTGAGAGAGACTTGACTGCATCCAAAAGCATAGGGTTCTTTGTTGACAAACAATCATACGTGTTTAATGCCATTAATAAATCATTCGTAGCTCTATTGTATATGTCTGGATTATATTGTGAGGCAAACTCATAACTTGAAATAATCATTGAATAATCAATATTGTTGACATTGGTAAAATCCTTGTTGCTGAATATAGGAGTGAATGGAGAACTGATAAGTTTATCACCATTGGAATTTTCGTATGCAAAGACTAATGTTTCTGCATGCTTAAAAAACTCTTTTATCTTATATTTCCCATTTGACACTTTGATAGCAAACAACAGAAAATTGTATTTTCCTATTGTTGCTATGGTAATTGGATTCAATTCGTGATCTTGGGATATTGGCTTTTTATCAATGATAGCTTGTCCCAATAAATCCAAACATATTGCATCTTCATCGCTTAAGTCTCCGATGTTTACATCATCTTTAACGCCCATCAAATCAAACAGCATTTTTGCTCTACTCCATTTCTTATATTCTTCTTCTATTTCTTTATAGTCTGAGGGAGGAATACTTTTTACTTGTACTTTGTTTCCCCCATAGCATATAACTTTAGTCTTTATGCATTCAAGCAAAAAAACTAATTCATGGAGTCGTGTACTTATGTTGTAATTATTTGAATCAAATTTTATAAAAATTATTTTTTTATTGATGATACAGATAGTTAAGAAGTTACCAATATTTACAATTTCTGCGTCTTTATTTTTATAAATATCATATTCTGTATAACCCGTTGGCGGAATTAATTTAAGTTGATAAACATGAGTAAAAAGTTGTACATGTCGCTGATTTTTAGTAACTTAGTGGTGTTCAAAACATTAAGTTCAAACCATCGTATGTACAACCTTTTATACAAAAATTCGTCAAAATACTCGAGATATGCAAGCAATTCTCTGAAAATCTCGTCAATGAATGCGGTAATGTTCCACGTCGTGGTCCTGTTCCCAAGTTTTCGGATTTGGAAGTGGTGGCGCTATCCCCTGACGGCAGAGACCGAGAGCATTGATAGTGAGAAGTGGTTGTTCGACTATAAATTGCAAGAATACAAGGACCGCATTCCCAATCTCATATCAAGGAGACAGTTCAATGACCGCAGGAAGAAAACGGCAGGCCTGTGTGAGGAACTGCGCAAGCGGATTGCCATGGAAATGGATGGCGGAGAGGAACAATTCTTTGTTGACTCCAAGCCGATAGAGGTTTGTAGGGTTGCAAGAGGAAAACGTTGCAAGATGGGACGTACCGGCAATTTCTCGCAAGCTCCCGACTTCGGCTTCTGTGCTTCGCAGAACACTTTTTATTTTGGTTATAAGTTACACGCTCTCTGTGGGTTAAGTGGGTTATCCATTCCTATGATCTGTCAAAGGCAAGTGTGGCTGACCTCCATTATATGAAGGATGTAAGACATACTTATCACGACTGTAGCATCTATGGTAACAAAGGGTATATTGGAGCTGACGTACAGCTTGACTTGTTCGAAACCGCACACATAAGACTGGAGTGTCCGTATCGGCTCAACCAAAAAGGACTGGAAACCGACATTCATTCCGTTTGCAAAAGGCAAGAAAGAGGATTGAGACAATATTCTCACAACTTACAGACCAGTTCTTGGTCATCAGAAACTACGCGAAAATAACGAATGGTTTGTTTGCCAGAATCATTGGCAAAATTAGTGCACTTACCATTCTGCAATACGTAAACTTCATTAACGACAAGCCCATTGGCAGAATTAAGTATGCACTAAATTAATTCCGCCAACAGGTTCTGTATAATAAACTTTTCCTGCAACTTTGACGTTTTCTATTACATGAGTTCCACCATACACTGAATATTGTTGCTCTCCGATAGGGTATTCTGTAGCAATTCCATTATCACCAGTTTCCGCATAAAGATACACTGGTTGGTTAATGAGTTTAGATAAAGCTTCCTCTTTAGTTTTACAACCAGAAACAGTTGCTGTTATTTTATACCCATGTTTGCTAGCTTCTTCTATAGACAATATTTTCTTGTCTGTAAAAGAAATTTGCTTTTTACAGTCACGATGGAAGTCTCGCAAATCATTTTCTAAAGACGAAAAGCCTGGGTTGACTGGCGATAGCCTTATTGATACTTTATTCTGATTATTTGCTTTTTGAATATAGCGTCTTAAGTCAATTGGTGCTAATTTTGCTAGATACACAAAGTTTCCAGTCTTTGTTATGTAAACAACAAAGAAAAGTATGCCACCATCTCTTTTGTAGGCGTGTAAGTCTGTTATCCTTATCTGATATGATGGGGTATTAGGGATGTGTTTTATTGTTTTACCCTTTACCTGTACGGCTATACGAATCGTAGTTTGATTCTTGCTTTGCAAATAAATGAATCCATCCCAAATCGGCTCTCTGTCATTTTCTGAAATGCATGGATTAAAGAGTCCATTTTTCAAGAAAATGTCCTTTACTGCCCCAACTGCAATTTGTTCTATCTGCCTACTATTCATATTGTTTCCTAATATAAAATTTTACTATTTATAGTTCAATATAATCAGTCTTTGAATATCTAATTTTTGTATTTTTTAGCTTGGGATGTGTTTGTAAAAGACATCTTAGCAAATGTAAACTTCGATAAATAGACTTACATAATGAATGCTGTTTAGATAGATATTCATTTGCATAATCATCTAATTGTATTTTATGAGCAGGTGCTTGCCTCTCTTTGCGCAAGTGCTTTAATGGACTTAATATGTCATCGCAAATGCTATTGTTTATATGGGTAATCCATTCGTTTAAACATTCTAATGAGCCTCTTGTGCTGCCTTTGTCTCGTTCTATGGACATAAACATTTCGAAAAAATGTACATCAATGTTAGATATCACGATTTTTTCTAACAATAGCAAAAACTGATTATAGCTTTCAAGGCTAGGAAAAGGAAGAATGTCGAATTTCTCTAAATTTTCCTTGCTATACGTCTTTCTAAATAAAGACTTGCTGAACGCATCTGTTGTTAAATCATTTATGTTTACAATTTCCTTTAATATGGCTCTGTAAATTGTGTCAGGAAAATTCCATGACACATTAAAAAGATTATCGTAATAATCTTTTAATATTTTACAATTTGCAGTATCTTTTATTCAAGTTTCGCAAGTTAATAAAATATAACGTAACTACCTAAAACAAAATGGTATAGAAGTTTGCCTATGTAGCAATTTTTTTGTAAATTTGTAGGTAGCCAAAAACAAATTACAAATACTTCCATACCCATGAGCAAAGGTAAGAGTTTTATTTCAGAAATCGGCAAATATTTCAAAGAAAATGATGCCACGAGTGCAATGAACCATATAATGGACATAACACATATGTTAAATCTCTCGGAGAAAAGGCTCTTCGGAGAGGAAAGCAGATGCAACTGCAAATACTCGCAGATGCAGGTGCTACAGCTATTGTTGTTGTTTCCTTGTTTCATGATCAAGAATGCGTTTAACTATTCAGCTTCGTCCCTATGCGGCATTGCCGACTGCGGTAAGGACGTATTCTATCGTTTTCTTTCCAGAGAGGACTATGACTGGCGTAAGATTCTCGCTAATATCACAATTCAGCTTTGGCGCAAGACACAGGCAAGTACAGAGAGGGATGCTAATACTCCCGTGTGTCTGATGGTTGACGATACGGACTATCAAAAGCGAGGCATCCGGACAGAGATGATTGGAAAGGTGTTACCTCATGTTTGAAAACAAGATGATTCTCGGCTTAAAAGCGTTGTTCCTCGGCATTACGGACGGAGCGACTCAGATGCTCATGGACTTCTGCCTTGTTGGTGAGAAAGGAAAGAAGGGGACGTACAACCTGAAGCAGAAACAGCTTGACGCTCGGTTCAAGAAGGAACGTAACGAGGACAGCCATACAGCAAAGCGTATCAAGGAGTATGACGAGAGCAAGATAAAGCTCATGATAGAGATGATAAAGCGTCTCATCTCCAGAAAAATACACTTTGATTACATCCTCGCAGATAGCTGGTTCGCCTGCGCTGAGGTTATCAGATTCGTTACCTCCCGCCATATCAAGTGCCACTACCTTGGTATGATCAAGATGGGCAAGACGAAGTACCATTACAACCGCAAGGACTATACCGCCAAGGCTCTCGTTGCTCTTTTTTGACCATCCCAAGAAGGGACGCAAGTTTAGCCGTAATCTTGGCTGCTACTACGTCACCGTGGATGTTGAGTTCGCGCAGGTCGTAAGGTACGCTTGTTCTTTACCAAAAGGAACAAGAAGTCTGAATGGAACGCACTGATTACAACTAACACGGAACTTGAATTCAAAGGAAGCCTACCGCATCTATTCCATGCGTTGGTCTCTGGAGGTCGTGTTCAAGGATAGCAAAGGCAATCTTGGGCTTGGCAAGTATCAGATGCGCAACTTTGCTTCCCAGATTGCATGTACCGCAATCACTGCCATGCAGTACAACATACTTGCCACGGCAAGACGATTCTCTTCCTATGAGACTATAGGCGGACTCTTCCGTGAAGTGACTCGAAACTCCGCAGAACTTACCATAACAGAACGCATCTGGGGAATGATCGTAGACATTGTCAGCGAGATTGCTCAGTGTTTTGAGATCGAGGACGAGAAAATCTTCGAGGCTCTTATCAACCGTTCTGATAAACTTCAGCATTTTATACAGATTTATGAACTAAAAATAGCAAGCTAAGGAACTTGCGAAACTTGAATAATCAAATATTTCATTGGCAATACCTTTTGCTAGAACAAAAGGAACGCCATTACCAACAGTCTTGAAAGCATCGGTCAATGTCACATCATGAGGAAGGACAAAGTTTGCTGGTAATGATTGTATGGTCAGTGCTTCTGCGACAGATATGCGACGAGGAAGATATGGATGTATGTGTACCTCATTGTTGCCATAAGCTGCTGTTGGAGAATAACGCCAACGGTGTAGACGCTTGTAACACTTTTTCTCAACATCCCCCTCATCTTTAGTTTTGAATCGGACTATCCCAGCACGAGGTTTAAAGAACATATCCTCATTAGGGTGATGTGCCACATCATTTATCCTCCACCAATGTTCAACTGTCAAGTCTTCAACTATACCTTTGGGTATATCAGTTTCTACACCTTCGTTATATGGAGATTTATCTGGCCATTTAGTTCCTTTTATTTCATCCAGCTTGTAGATTTTATATTTATCCCAAGGAAAGCCAATAAGAGAACCGTTTTCCGTATTGATGCTTAAGCGTTCTGCTATATCTTGTCTGAATCCTATTAGTACCTGTTGGCGGAATTAATTTAGTGCATACTTAATTCTGCCAATGGGCTTGTCGTTAATGAAGTTTACGTATTGCAGAATGGTAAGTGCACTAATTTTGCCAATGATTCTGGCAAACAAACCATTCGTTATTTTCGCGTAGTTTCTGATGACCAAGAACTGGTCTGTAAGTTGTGAGAATATTGTCTCAATCCTCTTTCTTGCCTTTGCAAACGGAATGAATGTCGGTTTCCAGTCCTTTTGGTTGAGCCGATACGGACACTCCAGTCTTATGTGTGCGGTTTCGAACAAGTCAAGCTGTACGTCAGCTCCAATATACCCTTTGTCACCATAGATGCTACAGTCGTGATAAGTATGTCTTACATCCTTCATATAATGGAGGTCAGCCACACTTGCCTTTGACAGATCATAGGAATGGATAACTCCCTTAACCCACAGAGAGCGCGTGTAACTTATAACCAAAATAAAAAGTGTTCTGCGAAGCACAGAAGCCGAAGTCGGGAGCTTGCGAGAAATTGCCGGTACGTCCCATCTTGCAACGTTTTCCTCTTGCAACCCTACAAACCTCTATCGGCTTGAGTCAACAAAGAATTGTTCCTCTCCGCCATCCATTTCCATGGCAATCCCGCTTGCGCAGTTCCTCACACAGGCCTGCCGTTTTCTTCCTGCGGTCATTGAACTGTCTCCTTGATATGAGATTGGGAATGCGGTCCTTGTATTCTTGCAATTTATAGTCGAACAACCACTTCTCACTATCAATGCTCTCGGTCTCTGCCGTCAGGGATAGCGCCACCACTTCCAAATCCGAAAACTTGGGAACAGGACCACGACGTGGAACATTACCAGATTCATTGACGAGATTTTCAGAGAATTGCTTGCATATCTCGAGTATTTTGACGAATTTTGTATAAAGGTTGTACATACGATGGTTTGAACTTAATGTTTTTGAACACCACTAAGTTACTAAAAATCAGCGACATGTACAACTTTTTACTCATGTTTATCAACTTAAATTAATTCCGCCAACGGGTTATTAGTATAATTCGATCTCTGTCTTGTGGCGCACCAAATTCCAAAGAATTAACCAATTGTTCTGTTAAAGAATAGCCACTTTTACGGAATTTCAGCTTTAGCTCTTCAAAAAAAGCTCGATGTCTTGCCGTTCTATACAGTCCTTTTACGTTCTCAAATAAGAAAAAATCAGGCAAAGCTGTACATATCAGTTGGGCGTATGTACCAGACAGTTTGCCATTTTCTCCATCACGCCCTCTATTTTTACCTGCAACCGAGAAATCCGGACATGGAGGTCCGCCAATAAATCCTGTAAGATCTTCAGCTTTAGATTCTTCTACCCATTCTAAAAGTCTTTGCAATCTGTCACTATGTTGTCCATCAATATATTCAGTTATATCTTCAACATGATGACCATATCGAGGTGCAGCTATACCCATATATTGGCGTGCATAGCGATATATATGATTAAATGCCTCATGGAATTCATTTACAAAGACAATATTGTAATGTCCTTGCAACTCAAATCCCAAATCAAGAAATCCAGCTCCGGCAAAGAATGAAAATATATTCATTGTTGTTATTCTTTGTTGTTTTCTTTCTCCTCACTAAATGCCTTTATCTCATCAGCAAGGACTTTTTGTAATTTCTCTTTTGGAACTATCAGTTGATAATCCGCCACTCCGATAGGCTTTCCCATATCTTCAAGCGCAAGTTCCACCTCGACGCGGTCTTTCTCAGCACAAAGTATAATACCTATGGAACGGTTCTCGTCTGCACCACGTTCAAGGCGGTCAAGCAGAGACAGATAATAGTTCATCTTACCTGCATACTCTGGTTTGAAAGCTCCTATCTTCAAGTCAACAGCTACAAGGCAACGCAGTCCACGATGGAAGAAAAGCATATCAACCTTACTCTCCTTTCCGTTATACTCCAACACATGCTGGTTGCCAATGAAAGTGAAGCCATTGCCAAGTTCCATAAGAAAACGAGTGATAGCTTTTACAAGGCGGTCTTCAAGTTCAAGCTCCAGTATGGGACTTGTGACACCTAAGAAACCAAGATTGTAGCTGCTGTTAAACACTTCGTTGGCATACTGCGCTTGTTCGGCAGGAAGAGTGCGGTCGAAATTGTTGTCTACTTTTGCCAATGCCTGTGTCTCATACATATTGAGTTTAATGGCATTGAGAAGCAAGTCGCGATTCCAGGCTTTGGTTACGGTTTCCTGCGCATAATAGAGCGTAGCTTCATCATTCAGTCCCTTGCTCAACAGCAGCAGATTATGAGACCACGGCAAAAGTGCTACGCTCCGTAGCACTTTCTCATCATGCCCAGCGTAACGCTCATAAAACTTCTTCATGTTCCAAAGTTGACGTGACGAAACACCCATCTTTGGATAGCGTTCTTTCAGGTCTTCCGACAATCTTCTTACTACGCTGTCACCGTATCCACTTTCAATCTTGCGTTCATGAAGCATTTGACCAATCTCCCAATAGGCAGTAGAGACATAGCCATTGACATGTCGGGCTATCTCCGTCCGTGCGTGCTCAATTACTGCGACAACGTGTCGCAGTATCTCTGCATAATCGCTACTTCCTATTGAGAGTTTGTTATCTTTATTGTCTGTTGCCATTTTATCAGTCTATATTATCTTGTCTGAGAAGGTCTGTCACTTCCACTTCAAGCAGTTTGGCTATCTTCATAAGATTGCCCAAATCTGGCTGACAAGTATTAGTACACCATTTTGATATGGTTGTTTTATCCTTTCCCAGTTGTTCACCAAGCCATTTGTTCGTTTTCTTTTTTTCAGCAAGAACAACTTTTAGCCGGTTTAATTCTTTATTTGCCATATTTAGATACGAATTTGTGTACAAAGATAAATATAATACTTCACAATCTCGCATAAACGCTGTGAACTTTACGTTTATTTAGCAACTTGATGAAGAATTCTCACTACAGACAACGCAATTACAATCTGTTAAAATGTATGAAAGAATGTGAAAACGACTCGGCTTTTAGTGACCATAACAAATTAGCATCAAAATACGTTGCCAAAATGTTGCCAAAAACACAAACTAAAAAATCCTAACTGCTCATATTCAAGTAGTTAGGATTCTTATTGGTGCGCCTGACAGGACTCGAACCTGCACGTCTGGAGACACCAGATCCTAAGTCTGGCGCGTCTACCAATTCCGCCACAAGCGCATTTGCGGGTGCAAAGTTAGCTATATTTTTTGACTTTAAAGAATTATGCAAGAGGTAAATTAAGGTGCAATTTGCCAACAAAGGGACAAAAACCTCGCGGAAGGGGGAGATAATACAGAAAAAAAACGTAACTTTGCCCCTCGTTTTAGCGGCCACGCCCGATATGCAACGGGACAGAGAACCATCAGGTAGCCACACAGGGCAAAGATTCGCCAGGTAGCCACAAGGCAGCGAGCCGACAGGCACCCTCGCCCCCACCCCACTCGGATGATCGCACAAGGACGGGCCGTCATAATGTAGTCAACATGATTCTAACAAAACAGCTATTCCTCTCCATCGCCATCCTCTTGGCCTCCCACCTCTCATTGTCAGCGCAATCGGATGCGTGGAGACCGTCAGAACACTATACGAACATGGTAACACAATTTGAGAACCGCAACGATATCGACACCTCCACCATCGTCATGCTGGGCAATAGCCTGACCGAGTTTGGAGGCGACTGGAGCGAAAAACTGGGAAGGCCCGGCATCGTCAACTACGGCATCATGGGCGACAACACCCAGGGAATGCTCCGCCGACTCTATCAGATTACACCCCACCACCCAAAGGCTATCTTTCTGATGGTCGGCACCAACGACGTGACGGGCGAGGAGACTGACGAGGAGATCTTTGAGAAATGCCGCAGCGTGATCGACGCCATCCGCACGCAGACCCCGCAGACGCGTCTCCTGGTGCAGAGCCTGCTGCCCGTGAACCTGGAGGTGAAGTTGTGGAAGATACTGGAGGGACAGGAGGCGAAGATCGTCGATATCAACCACCGGCTGCAGGACTACTGCGAGCGGCAGCAGCTGACCTTCATCAACCTCCACCCGCTTTTCACTACCGAGGACGGACTCACCATGCGGGCAGACCTTACCACAGACGGGCTCCACATCAACGAGGCGGGCTACCGCATCTGGGCCTGCGTCCTGCAGCCCTATTTGGAGGAAATTCTCACTGATCAATAAGCGAAGAATACCCACTACTTTCGATCGTTAGGTTGGCAAACACTTTCTTGCCGCTGTGAGCTGAGACACCATACCCGCTACCTTGGCAGTGATAGTCAGGGCCCCAGGAACCCTGTCTCCACGTATCCCCTACGTATCAACCATGTATCAACCACGTATCATCCTCCCTTCAAACAAATATCGTTTACGTATCGTTTCCGTATTGTTTCCGCTTCCGGAAGCGAGAACGATAGGAGGACGATAGGAGAACGATACGGGATTGATACGGGATTGATACGGAATCAATACGGGATCGATACGAGAATGATACGAGACGACTCCCAACTGAGGTTTTTAACAAGATATTTAACTTTTCCATCAATATTTCTTGTATTATATTTTACATTTTGTTCACTCGTTACACCTCATCTTTCATGCAAAGATGACTGACACATCAATAGTCAAGGCGCAGCAACTATACAAAGATAATCCCACACCCTGCCAAATGCAAGACGATTAGCATGAATTAACGACCCATTAACTTTTTCTCCGTATCCATTTAACAAAGGCCGCATCAGCCAAAAACTGTCCATTACTGCCTTTCCCCATATTCTTCCCTAAGTTCTGCCCAAAAGCAAGCTGACACTTCCGACGACGCCTGTCGTCACGACATGCGCCTCATGGCGGATTCAAACCGCAAACAAACACAACAAATAAAAGAGAAATATTTTTGCCATTTAGGTAAAAACGCACAGTACAAGTTCACCTAGCGAGTATCGAAACGTTCCACTTGCAAAGATTGATTTTTTGTCTCTTCCAATACTTGGGATCGACTCTGAAGACTGTAGGGGGAGATAAAGAAAAAAAGAGTCGTGCAAAGCACAACTCTCCTTAAAATGTAGCGGGAGGGGGTCACGATCCCTCGACCTCCGGATTATGAATCCGACGCTCTAACCAGCTGAGCTATCCCGCCAACATTGCTTCTATCTTGCTCACCCTAGTGGATGATTTTCAAAAGCGAGTGCAAAGTTACGAAGAAAAAACGAACCGTCCAAATTTTCCGCATGATTTTTTATTCAAGAAGCCATTTTTGTTGTTTTTACCGCCCTCAGAGAAGCACAAAAGCACCCCTTTCGAGGGTTTCGCCATCCCGAACGCATCCCGAGACCATCCCGAACGAATCATGAACACTTCCTGCTCGCCACCAAGTATTCTAAAGCGACGCAATGGCGCACGCGCAAAATTATCTCGGCATAATTTCATGGGTTGGAGAAAAAACAATACCTTTGCATGCGAATAAATCAAGCTGCATGCGGCCATAGGAGGACAAGGCCTTCGTTGCGCCCGCCAAGCAGCATCAAGACACCATTACCAAACAAATCGATCACAATATTCATCAATTTATCAAGATCATGAACAGAAAAAGCATTTACGCCACATTGTTCCTCACGTTCCTCCTGGGCATAGGAGGACAGACCGTCCTTGCCCATACGGGCGGATCGGACGCAGGATATCGCGATAACAGACGGCTGCCAGCCTCATCCAGGCAGGCGAAGCAGAGGGAGCTAAGATTCTTGCCGCTCAAGCCGAGACCTCGCTGCTGCACCTCGACGAGGACGCCGTTCTCTATGCCACCATCGCCAACCAGTCGCAGACCATGATGGCGCGCCCCGCCGTCGTCTGCACATGGAACGGGAAGCTGGTGGGCAAGACGGTGCTGACCAACGGCCTGAAGGGGCTGGACCAGCAGACCGTGGCCATCCACATCTCTGCCGCTGACCTCGACAAGGTGTTGGGCGAGGACGCCAAGAAGGGAGCGATCCGTCTGGAACTGGAACTCATCGACGAGGCCCAACCTCTGAAGACGGCCTGCAGCGCCTCCTACGTCAACATCACCCGCGCCGAGTCGTTCTACACCCGCCGCATGGTAGTGGAAGAGGGAACGGGCGCCTGGTGCGGATGGTGCGTGAAGGGCATCGTGGGCCTGCGCTACATGAACGCGACCTATCCCGACCAATTCATCGGCATCGCCGTGCACAACGGCGACATGTACACGGTGAACAACTACAAGACCTGGCTGGCGAAATATTTCGACGGCTATCCCAACTGCCTCGCCAACCGCAGCGGCAAGGCCTTCATCCCCGAGGCCGCCAACCTGGAGCGCCGCCTGAAGGCGATGGACGAGAAGGCAGAGTGCGACATCCAGTTCACGGCACAGTTGGCCGACGGCACCATTAGTTTCCATACCACCACGACGTTCCTTACCACCAAGCAGGAGAGTAACTATCGTATGGCCTACGTCGTCTGTGAGGACCAGTTGCCCATCACGCAGAACAACTACTATGCGGGCGGCGAGAATGGCGAGATGGGCGGTTTCGAGGACCTGCCCAAAAAGGCGGAGATCAAGGTGGACGACGTGGCACTCGGCATCTACCCCTCGCCGGAGGGCATGGAGGACGTGCTCCCGCAGACCATCGAGGCGGAGCAAGCCTATGAGCACGCCTACTCCATCGATGCTCCCTACCACGACGAGGACGACAACCTCTGGGCCGCCGTCCTGCTCATAGACGGCGCGACGGGAGAAATCGTGCAGGCCGCCAAGGCCAAGGTGCTGCCCGCCACGGCGATCCAGGGCGTAGCCGACCAGACCGCCACCACTCCTCGGGAGGGCATCTTCAACCTTCAGGGCCAGAGACTGCGCTCGCTGCAGCAGGGCATCAACATCGTCAATGGCAAGAAGGTCCTGAAGCGATAAAGTCCTCATTAAAGACGAGGACACACAACCTATCGGAGTAGGAGGCAAGCACCGCCACGGCGCCAGCCTCCTACTTTTTCGTTTTCACCAGACAAAGGCCTGGCCATATAGGCCATGAAGAAAAGCGATTAAGGACCAAAAATGTGACAACCAAAAACGCAAGAAGGCCTCAACGAGCGATTTGGGATTAAAAAAACGAAAAAAGAAGCACACGTCGAATATTTTTCGTAATTTTGCATTTCGTAACCGCCTTTCGCCATGCCGCCCCCCCCCTTTGCGGGGGCGGCCCACGCTCACGGGCGACCACCAACGATATGTTTCGGATCAAGAAATTAGACCTATTTATCGCCCGCCAGTTCGGCCAACTGTTTGCCGGCACGTTCTTCATCAGCCTCTTCGTGCTGATGATGCAGTTTCTGTGGCGCTATGTCGATACGCTTATCGGCAAGGGTCTCTCCGTCGATGTACTGGCGGAGTTTTTCTGGTACATGGCCCTGATCATGGTGCCGCAGGCCCTCCCCCTGGCCATCCTGCTCAGTTCGCTCATCACCTACGGTAACCTGGGCGAAAGCAGCGAGCTGACAGCCATCAAGGCGGCAGGCATTTCCCTGCTCCAGTCGATGCGCGGACTGATCGTCGTGAGCGTCTGCATCGCCTTCGTCTCGTTCTATTTCCAGAACAACGTCGCCCCCAACGCCCAGCTGAAGCTCGCCCAGCTCATGCTGTCGATGAAGCAGAAAAGTCCGGAGCTGGAGATACCGGAGGGCATCTTCTACGACGGCATCCCCCAGACCAACATCTACGTGGGAAAGAAAGACCTGCAGACGGGCAAACTCTACAACATCATGATCTACCGCATGACCGAGTCGTACGAGGACCAGGCCATCATCCTGGCCGACTCCGGCATGCTCCAATCCACCGCCGAGAAGAAGCACCTCGTGATGAACCTCTATAGCGGAGAGTGGTTTGAGAACATGCGGTCCGAGGAACTCTCGGGAAGCGCAGCCGTGCCCTACCGCCGCGAGACGTTCGTCCACAAACGCCTCATCATGGACTTCGACGGCGACTTCAGCCTGACCGACGCGGCTGGGTTGGCAGGCAACGCGCGCACGAAGAGCCTGCAGCAGATACAGACCGACATCGACTCGCTCAACCTCTCGGGCGACAGCATCGGCAAGATGTACCTCCGCGACGCAGACAACTTCTACTACGAGGGACGTCCCCTCACGCCTCACCTGCTGAAGATGGCGCGACGGAAGGCGGCAGCCAAGACCATGGACTTCGACACGCTCTTCGCACGCCAGAGCCAAGACGCACGCCGCATGTGCGTGGACAGGGCGCTGAGCACCGTGCAGGCCGAACTGACCGACCTGCAGTTCAAGAGTATGATCACGAGCGACCTGGATAAAGACATACGCCAGCACGAGATAGAATATATCAACAAGTTCTCGCTCGCCCTGGTCTGTATCATCTTCTTCTTCATCGGCGCGCCCCTGGGAGCCATCATCCGCAAGGGCGGACTGGGCATCCCCATCATCGTGGCTGTCGTGGTCTATATCATCTTCTACATCCTCGACAACACGGGCTACCGCATGGCGCACCAGGGATCGTGGGCGATATGGTTTGGCAAGGGGCTCTCGCCCGCCGTGCTGATACCGACGGCCTTGTTTATCACCTACAAGGCCAACAAAGACTCCACGGTCTTCAACTTCGACGCCTACCGCAGCCTCTTCATGCGGCTGCTGGGCCTCAGGGAGCAGCGCCACGTCAGCGGCAAGGAGGTCATCATTGAGACGCCCGACTACACGGCCGACGCCGAGCGCCTCACGCGCATGAACGGCGAGATAGCCGAATACGAGCGCAAACACCGACTCAAGTCGCCGCCCAACGTGATCAAGACGTTTTTCCACTACCAGCCCGATCACGAGATAGAGCGCATCAGCGAGGAGATGGAGCAGGTCATCGAAGACCTGGGCAACACGCGCAACCGCATCATCCTCACGGCCCTCAACCGCTACCCCATCCTCGCCGTCAAGGCCCATATGCGGCCCTTCGAGCACAAGTGGATGAACATCGCGGCAGCAGTCGTCGTGCCCGTGGGCCTCTTCCTCTACTGCAGGATGTGGAGTTTCCGCCTCAGACTGCACCACGACCTGCAGGCCATACGATCTGCCAACGAGATGATCGTGCAGGAGGTGGGGAAGATGAACGCGTGAGGACGTGAATACGAATGTGAACACTTATAAGAATCATAAATAAAGAAAAGATAGAAATGGAAGATTTCAAACTCAGCAGCATTGAGGCTGCGCTGGAAGACTTCAAGGAGGGTAAATTCGTGATTGTCGTCGATGACGAGGACCGCGAGAACGAGGGAGACCTCATCATTGCCGCCGAGAAGATCACACCCGAGAAGGTGAACTTCATGCTCAAGAACGCGCGCGGCGTGCTCTGTGCACCCGTGACGCTGAGCCGTTGCGAGGAACTGGACTTGCCACACCAGGTGCAGGACAACACGTCGATGCTCGGCACGCCGTTTACGGTCACCGTCGACAAACTCGAGGGTTGCTCCACGGGTGTGTCGGCAGCAGACCGTGCGGCCACAATCCTGGCCCTGGCCGACCCCGAGTCCACACCGCAGACCTTTGGTCGCCCCGGCCACATCAACCCGCTCTACGCTCAGGACAACGGTGTGCTGCGCCGTAGCGGCCACACGGAGGCCTCCATCGACCTCTGTAAGCTGGCGGGCCTTCGTCCCGTGGCTGCCCTGATGGAGATCATGAACGAGGACGGCACGATGGCACGCATGCCGCAGCTCCAGAAGAAAGCCAAGGAGTGGGGCATGAAGATCATCTCCATCCGCGACCTCATCGCCTACCGCCTGAAGCGGGAGTGCCTCATCGAGGTCGGCGAGGAGGTGGAGCTGCCCACCCGCTATGGCAACTTCCACCTCATCCCGTTCCGCCAGCAGAGCAACGGACTGGAGCACATGGCGCTCATCAAGGGTGAATGGAACGAAGAAGAGCCGATCCTCGTACGCGTCCACTCCTCCTGCGCCACGGGCGACATCCTCGGATCGAAGCGCTGCGACTGCGGCGACCAGCTCCACAAGGCCATGGAGATGATCGACAAGGAGGGCAAGGGCGTGCTCATCTACATGCAGCAGGAGGGCCGCGGCATCGGACTGATGAACAAGATTGCCGCCTACAAGCTCCAGCAGGAGGAGGGCTACGACACCGTCGATGCCAACACTCACCTCGGATTCAAGCCCGACGAGCGCGACTATGGCTGCGGCGCGCAGATGCTCCGCCACCTTGGCGTGCACAAGATGCGCCTCATGACCAACAACCCGAAGAAGCGCGTGGGACTGGAGGCCTACGGACTGGAAATCGTCGAGAACGTGCCTATCGAGGTGCCGGCCACGGAATACGACTACAGATACCTCAAGACCAAGCGCGACCGCATGGGTCACGACCTCCATCTGTAATCACCCTTCGCTCATGGAGCTTGTGCCACGGCCATCGTCATGGCACAAGTTCCATGCTTTTCTCATTCTTTAGCAGGAACAGGCAAGGGACCTTGCCACACCCTCCACGGCGAGACCACAAGTCTCCGCATGGACAGAATGTCGATTTTCCACTATTTATATATGTAGAGAAAGGTCATGATACGAACATTAGCCATTGACGACGAGCCGCTCGCCCTGCAGCAGCTGGCCGCCTATATCAAAAAGATACCCTACCTGGAACTGGTCGGCGAATGCCAGAGCGCCATCGACGCCCACACGCTGATGCAGAAGGAGTCCGTTGACGCCATCTTCTGCGACATCAGCATGCCCGACCTCAACGGCCTGGACTTCGTGCGTGCCCTCAACCCGCGCCCGCTGGTCGTCTTCACCACCGCCTACAGCCAGTATGCCGTCGAGGGCTACAAGGTCGATGCGGACGACTATCTTCTCAAGCCCTTCAGCTTCGAAGAGTTTCAGCAGGCTGCCGAGCGTGTCCACCGCCAGTATGACCTGCTCCACCAGGAGGAAGCAGCTGCCGCCAGCGCGTCGGAGATAGACGAGAACGACGACATCTTCCTCAAGACGGAGTACAAGGTGATGCGCGTGGCGGTCTCCGACATCCGTTGCGTGGAGGGCATGAGCGAGTATCTGAAGATCCACCTCGTCAGCCGAGACCGCCCCGTGGTGGTGCTCATGAGCATGAAGAAACTCGAGGAGCGGTTGCCGCACGCCTCCTTCATGCGCGTCCACCGCTCGTGGATGGTCAACCTCCGGCGCATCCGTGAGATCAGCAAGAGCCGCATCACCCTCGACAACGACGCGGAAGTGCCCATCGGCGACCTCTACCGCGAGACGTTCCAAAAGTATATCGAAAGCAAGTTTGTCGGCAAGTAATCGGCCACCCGACTGCCAAAGACACGAAAGCAAGCGGCCTTTAGCAAGTTTTCACGCCGCAATGCTCCCCGATTGGGGGAAAAACCGTACCTTTGCAGTTAAATAACATTCAAATCAAAAAGCGTTATGGCACAGGAAGATGTATTCAAGAAGATAGTAAGCCATTGCAAAGAGTATGGCTTTGTCTTTCCGAGTTCTGAAATCTATGATGGTCTCGCCGCCGTTTACGACTACGGTCAGAACGGCGTGGAGCTGAAAAATAATATCAAGGAGTACTGGTGGAAGTCCATGGTGCTCCTCCATTCCAACATCGTCGGTATCGACGCCGCCATCTTCATGCACCCCACGGTGTGGAAGGCCAGCGGCCATGTCGACGCATTCAACGACCCCTTGATCGACAACCGCGACTCGAAGAAGCGCTACCGTGCCGACAACCTCATCGAGGACCAGATCGGCAAGTACGAGGAGAAGATCGACAAGGAGGTAAAGAAGGCTGCCAAGCGATTTGGCGAGAGCTTCGACGAGGAGAAATTCCGTGCCACCAACCCCCGCGTCCTCGACTACCAGAAGAAGCGCGACGACCTCCACGAGCGCTACACGGAGGCCATGCAGGGTCCCAACCTGGATGAACTGAAGCAGATCATCCTCGACGAGGGCATCGTCTGCCCGATCAGCGGCACGAAAAACTGGACCGACGTACGCCAGTTCAACCTCATGTTCGCCACTCAGTTTGGTGCCGCTGCCGACGCCAACAATACGGTCTATCTGCGTCCGGAGACCGCACAGGGCATCTTCGTCAACTACCTCAACGTACAAAAGACGGGACGCATGAAGCTGCCCTTCGGCATTGCCCAGATCGGCAAGGCCTTCCGCAACGAGATCGTGGCACGCCAGTTTATCTTCCGCATGCGCGAGTTTGAGCAAATGGAGATGCAGTTCTTCTGCAAGCCCGGCACGGAGATGGAGTGGTTCAACTACTGGAAGAAGCATCGTCTGGCCTGGCACCAGGCGCTCGGCATGGGCAACGAAAACTACCGCTACCACGACCACGAGAAGCTCGCCCACTACGCCAACGCCGCCACCGACATCGAATTCCACATGCCGTTTGGCTTCAAGGAGGTGGAGGGTATCCACTCGCGCACCGACTTCGACCTCTCGCAGCACGAGAAGTTCTCTGGACGCTCCATCAAGTATTTCGACCCCGATACCAACGAGAGCTATACCCCGTATGACATAGAGACATCGATCGGCGTGGACCGCATGTTCCTCACCATCCTCTGCCACTCCTACACCGAGGAGAAGCTCGACAACGGATCTGAGCGCATCGTCTTGCGCCTGCCCGAGCCTTTGGCTCCCGTGAAGTGTGCCGTCCTGCCGCTCGTCAACAAAGACGGACTGCCCGAGAAGGCACAGGAGATCGTCGACAGCCTGAAGTTCCACTTCAACACCCATATCGAGGTGAAGGACTCCATCGGCAAGCGCTACCGCCGCCAAGATGCCATCGGTACGCCGTTCTGCGTCACCGTCGATGGCGATACCCTCACCGAGGGCACGGTCACGCTGCGCTATCGCGACTCGATGAAGCAGGAGCGCGTCCCCGTGGAGAAGCTCCGCGAGATCATCGAGGACCGCGTCAGCATCACCAGCCTGCTGAAGAAATTGCAGTAATCCATTACATTGCCGCCCATCCACGTCCCGCCTCCTGCCCTATCGGTTTGGGAGGGGCGTGGCTGGGCGAATTTTGCATAATAACATAAGATGAAGACATTCAAAGACCTGCTCCCCTTGCTGGCCCTGCTGGCAGGCGTGTTGGGCTTCGTTTCCTGTTCCGACGACAATGAGGACACCGTGGACGAGTATGCCGACTGGCAAGTGAAGAACGAGAACTACTGGAAGGATCTCTACACGGCCACCAAGAGCCGCATCGCCCAGGGCGACACGACATGGAAGGTGATTCCCTACTGGGCCATCGACGGACTGGAGCCGACGCACGGCACGGTGCAGTATGGAGAGATGCAGCACATCATCGTCCATGTGCTGGAGAACGGCACGGGCACAGACCGCGCCGCCTTCACCGACTCCGTGAAAGTCCACTATGAGGGCCACCTGATTCCCTCTCCGACCTACACGGCAGGCTACCGCTTCGACGCCTCCTACTCAGGCACCTTCAGTCCCGTCACATCCAATCCTACCATCCTCAAGATCAGCAATCTGACGGATGGTTTCGCCACAGCCGTCATGAAGATGCGGGCAGGCGACCACTGGATGGTCTATATTCCCTTCACGCTGGGCTACGGCAAGACCAAGCAGACGGGATCTTCCATCCCCGCCTACTCCAACTTGATTTTCGACCTACGAATGGTCGGGGTGTGCCGATAAGCTGAGGACAAAAAGACGGTGAGTCAGCGGTTTTCCAAAAAGGTATCGGACGCACTCCTGGCAAAGCTCCGGGCGGGAGAAAAGCTCACGGGCGGTGAGAAACTAAATCTCATCGTCCAGTTGAGTATACCCTCTATCCTGGCACAGGTCACCACGGTGCTGATGTTCTACATCGACGCTTCGATGGTGGGCAGTCTGGGAGCGGAAGCCTCTGCCTCCATCGGTCTCGTAGAGCCGGCCACCTGGCTTTTCGGATCGCTCGTCGGTTCCGTCTCGATGGGCTTCAGCGTACAAGCCGCCCACTTTATCGGGGCTAACGACTTCACACGGGCGCGGGCCGTCATGCGCCATGGCTATGCCTTCGGCCTCTTGATCGGCCTCCTGCTTATGGCCATAGCCGCCTTGATAGCGTTTCCCCTACCCCGCTGGCTGGGCGGAGGAGCCGATATCCAGCACGATGCGTCGATGTATTTTCTGATATTCTCCTTCGCCGTCCCAGTCCATCTGATAGAGCACCTCTCCGCCTCCATGCTCAAGGTGAGTGGCGACGTGCGTCGCCCCAGCGCCATCGCCGTGCTGATGTGCTGCTTCGACGTGATTTTTAACTTCTTCTTCATTTTCCCCACACGCACCCTTTCCGTCTTCGGCCACGAAATGACCGTCTGGGGACTGGGACTCGGTGTGGAAGGCGCGGCTCTGGGCACACTTATGGCCTTTGTCGCCGCTGCCATCCCATTGTTCTATTTCGCCGTGTTTCGCAGCAAGATCCTCGCCTGGCGAAAGGACGTGGAGCGATTCACATGGTGCTGGGACTATATCCGCCACGCCTGCGGACTGGGTGCGCCAATGGCTTTCCAGTATCTTCTGATGAACGGGGCACAGGTGGTTTCCACCACGATTGTGGCGCCTCTTGGCAACATCGCCATTGCCGCCAACTCCTTTGCTATTACGGCCGAAAGCCTTTGCTACATGCCGGGCTACGGCATTGGAGACGCTGCCACGACCCTTATCGGACAAAGCGTGGGGGCACGGCGTGCCGACCTCTGCCGGTCTTTTGCCAAGATGACCGTCACCACTGGCATGATCGTCATGGCGCTGATGGGCGTGGTGATGTATGTCTTTGCCCCAGAGATGATTGGTCTGCTCTCGCCTGTGGACGAGATTCGCACGCTGGGCACCGAAGTGCTGCGTATCGAAGCCTTCGCCGAACCGTTCTTTGCAGCCGCCATCGTCTCTTATAGCGTCTGCGTGGGTGCGGGCGACACGCTAAGGCCCTCGATCATCAACCTCGGTTCAATGTGGTTCGTACGACTGACACTCGCAGCCGCCATGGCGCCCCACTTCGGTCTTCGCGGTGTCTGGGTGGCCATGGCCATCGAACTGACCGTGCGCGGCCTGCTCTTCCTGTGGCGCATCGCGCGTGGGAAATGGCTCAAGATGGACTGACCGCGCAGGATCGCCTTACACTCTTTTCCTATTCGCTTACAAAAAATCTTCCCCTCATGCAACAGATACTTATCAAAATGATCTCCACGAAACCTTCACGCGCATGCTTGGTGCCGGAGACACTCGACCAATTCCACATTCCCTTCATCCCGCTCGACCACGCCAACTGGTCTGGTCAATACCCCTACAAACCGACCGTCAGTTTAGGATCTCCTACGTCGACGACTGTATCCTGCTCCACTATGTCGTGACGGAGGAAAGTGTAGCCGCCGTGGCCGATGACGACGGTGGAAGGGTATGGGAGGACAGTTGCTGCGAGTTTTTCCTCCAGCCTTTCGAAGACGGCCCCTACTACAACTTCGAATGCAACGCAGCAGGGAAGATGTATATCGCCTGCGGCATGACACGCGAGGGGCGCAAGCAGGTGGCAGCTATACACTACCACAACGTGAAGCGCTGGACCTCCTTTGGCCGCAAGACGTTCAAGGAAAAGAATGGACGACAGACCTGGGAAGTAGCCCTCATCATCCCACTCGATGTGATGACTTCTCACCATCTGCGCCATCCGCGCGGCATGACGATGCGGGCCAACTTCTACAAGTGTGGCGACAAACTGGCCAAACCGCACTTCTTGTCGTGGAATCCCGTCGATTGCGACCATCCCGACTTCCATCGCCCGTCCTCCTTCGGCAAAATCACCTTTGTGTAACCTCGGACAGGAGGCTACGGCTTATAAACTTTTTATCTCACTCCACATGAAAGGGCAACAGGGTGGAAAGTCAGTGCTTTCCATCCTGTTGCCCTTTTATGTTTCTAGCCCTGGCGTCTTTCATGTTTCAGCCAAGAGACCTGCGACATTTCTAACACCAATACTTCCTTACTCGGGCTTCGGCAGGTCGGCCTCGTCCAAGGCCACAAGGCCGCGCTGCTTCTGTCCGTCTATCAAGATACGGAACGCATGGGGGAAGCGGACATGGCGCACATGCTTCGTCTCCTCGACGGCAGGGAGCGCGTCGAGCCAGTCGGTACGACAGATTCCCTCGCCACGCCAAGCGTTGATAGTGAAGTAGCCGACACCAAACGATGTGAGGTTCTGAAAGAAGTGCGTGCCCTGCGAGGCGTCGATCTGATATCCCTTGATACCCAGCTCCACTATGACGCTGGCTGCGGAGATTGAGGACCATTTCACTGGAATACCCAATCCCGGATCGCTGGAGCCCCAGCGGCCTGGGCCGATGAGGACATAGCGCTCGCCATCGTCGGCAAACTGGCGGTTGAAAGTCTCTACTTCCTGCGCCACCTCCTTGTTTTCGAGCGGATTGTAACCCTCGGAAGTCTTCACATAGACCACATCCCTCACCTCGTGCGACTCGCCATGACCCAGCGCCATATCCGTCCGGAGCAGACACTGATCATCGGCGATCTGCGACAGGTTTTCGACGACCGCCTGGTTTTCCTCCACGATGGGACGTATCTGCAGCAGGTACATCTCGCCCGTGCGATCGGCATTGAGGTTGCAGGCAAACTCTATCTCTACTGGGCGCTTCATCGCGTCGGCACCAAGTTGCATGGAGAGCTGCATCAGCTTGGGCAGGGGGAAGACTCCCTGCTGGAGCACGCCAGCAAAGGAGATGATCTTGCGACCACCCTCCCATAGTCCGTCGCGGATCACATTGTCCTGAGGGTCGTAGGTGGAGGCGATGAAATGAAGCGCATGGTCCTTCTCGGCCTCCCTCACCCCCAGTTTGAGTATGTTGAAGCCATCGTCCACCTTGAAGTCTTCGCCTATGTGGCGCGTGTCGATGGCATAGAAGTCGGTCTGCGTCTGCCTCAGGGCAGTATGGAGTTCGCTCATCTGCATCACGTTTTTTGGATGATAGGGCGAGAGGCGTATCGACTGCCCACCCTCCACAATGTGCTTTCCCAGTCCCAGGGCAAGGGAGACCACACCCTCCTCGGCTTTCTCGTTGCCAACGGGATAGTAGTTGATTGAGCGGATGACACCTGAGATATTGGGATAGAAGCGCCCATCATACTGCTTGCCCACCACCTGCTGTAAGACCACCGCCATTTTCTCCTGGTCGATGACGTTGCTAGTAGCCAGCATATAGGCCTTGGAGTCACGGTAGAAGACCGAAGCATAGACGGCCTTGATGGCACAGGCAAGCATTCGGAGCATTTCCTTCTTGTCCTCCAGGAAAGGAATCATATAGGTGGCATAGACCCCGGCAAAGGGCTGGTAGTGGGAATCCTCCAGCAGCGAACTAGATCGCACGGCTATTGGGGCATTGGTAGCGGCAAAGAAGGCTAGGAAGTCGTCGATGAAGTCGTCGGGGAGCTGCGCTCGGAGGAAAGCCTGCAGGATCTCCTCGTCCGTGGCATCGGAGAGGGCGAAGGGATAGAGGTCGTTCTTCTCCATAAACTCATCGAAGACGTCCGTGCAGAGCACCACCGTCTTGGGTATCTGCACCGTGGCGTTGGCATACTGGTTGAGCTCGGGATGGCGCTTGATGATGTTGTCGAGAAAGGCCAGTCCGCGTCCTTTGCCACCCAGTGACCCGTCGCCGATGCGGGCAAAGTGGGCATACCGGTCGAAGCGCTTGCGGTCGAAGAGTGCCACGACACCTTGATTCTTCATCCGCCGGTACTGCACAATGGCATTAAAGATGATCTCGCGGTGGAGGTCCACGTCCTGCAGCTCGTGCCAAGTAATATTTCGGAGAAACTCCGCGACGGGGAAGATGGCACGTGCGGAGAGCCAACGGCTCATGTGGTTGCGACTGATGTGGTAGAGCATGGAATCGCGCGGTATTTTGAAGATGTTGTCCTGCAACTCCTTCAGATCGTGGATGCGCATCACTTCCGCCTTCGTCTTCGGGTCGCGGAAGATGAAGTCGCCAAAACCCATGTGCTCTTCGAGGATATGGCGCAAATCGACGCTGATCTTCTTGGAGTTCTTATCAACAAACCAGAAGCCCTCAGCCTCCGCCTTCTCGCGGTTATGGCTCTCTGCGCTCTCCACAGTGAGCGGCAGATACTCATCCTCCTTTCTGATAGCGCGGAGCAGTTTCAGTCCAGCCTCAGGATCTTTGTCGTCGGTATAGAATCCGCCTTGCAAATGTGGCGGCGCCAAAGGGAAGCGCACGTCGGAAATCACGCCGAGACAGTTGTCCTTATACCTATTATAAATGGTCCACGCCTCCTCGTAGTTGCGCGCCAGCATCACCTTGGGTCTTCCGCGCATTCTCAGCGTGGCAGCATGGGGGTTGAGTGCCTCTGTGGCGAAGTTCTGACTCTGCATCAGAATATAATTGTAGAGGTTGGGGAGAATGGAGGAGTAGAAGCGGATGCTATCCTCCACCAGCAGGATCATCTGAACGCTGCCCTCGCGGATGTCGTTGTCAATATTGAGTCGGTCCTCGATGAGCTTGATGATGGAGAGGATGAGGTTGGTGTTGCCCAGCCAGCAGAACACATAGTCGAAGATGCTCAGATCCTCGTGCTCCATACGGCGCGTGATGCCGTGGCTGAACGGGGTGAGCACCACGCAGGGGATCGTTGCGAAACGGGCCTTGATGGCACGCGCCACGTCGAAAGCATCATTGTCTGCATTGCCTGGCATACAAATGACAAGATCTATGCTGACCGTACTAAGTATCTTCTCTGCCTCCTCGATCGTAGAGACCTGCGTAAACGTGGGCGGATAGCGCAGGCCAAGGCGCGTGTATTCATTATAAATTTTCTCCTCCACGCGTCCGTCATCCTCCAACATGAAGGCGTCATAGGGGTTGGCGACGATGAGGACGTTGTAGATGCGGCGCATCATGAGATTGACGAACGAGACGTCTTTCATGATGAATTTGCTCCATTTGTCGGGTAGTTGTTCTCTCATTAGGATTTATTTTGTTTTGGGCAAAAGTACGAAAAATATGGGTAAACACCTAACTTTTGGTCACAAATATCTCTCGTTGCGGGCGTTTTGGAAACAAAAAAGTCGCAAAACAAGCCCCCGCGGTTTGGGTAAGCAGCAAAGTTTATGAAAAATTTCCGCAAAATCATTTGGTAGTATGGATTAAAATCCCTACTTTTGCCCTCGAAATAAACAACAAGACCATAACAACTTAAACATTCAAAATTACTATGGAAGTTGAGAAAATCATGAGAGACCTGGAGCAGAAGCATCCAGGTGAGAAGGAGTTCTTGCAGGCCGTACATGAGGTGCTGCTCTCCATCGTTGATGTTTACAACCAGCATCCCGAGTTCGAGAACGCTAAGATCATCGAGCGCATGGTAGAGCCGGAGCGTGTTGTCATGTTCCGCGTACCCTGGGTGGACGACAAGGGCGAGGTTCAGGTGAACATCGGCTACCGTGTACAGTTCAACAGCGCCATTGGCCCGTACAAAGGCGGTCTCCGTTTCCACGCTGCCGTGAAGCTCGACACGCTGAAGTTCCTCGGTTTCGAGCAGACCTTCAAGAACGCTCTCACCACGCTCCCGATGGGTGGCGGTAAGGGTGGTTCCGACTTCTCTCCGCGCGGCAAGAGCGACGCTGAGATCATGCGTTTCTGCCAGGCCTTCATGAGCGAGCTCTACAAGTACATCGGCCCGGACTGTGACGTTCCCGCTGGCGACGTAGGTGTTGGTGGCCGCGAGATTGGCTACCTCTTCGGTCAGTACAAGAAGCTCACCAGCCAGTTCCACGGTGCTACCTTGACTGGTAAGGGCTTTGAGTTTGGTGGCTCTATCCTCCGTCCGGAGGCTACTGGTTTCGGCGCTCTCTACTTCGTACAGCACATGCTGAAGACCCGTAACATCGACATCAAGGGCAAGACGGTTGCTATCTCTGGCTTCGGTAACGTGGCTTGGGGTGCTGCCAAGAAGGCTACTCAGCTCGGTGCCAAGGTCGTGACCATCTCTGGTCCTGACGGCTACATCTACGACCCGAATGGTCTGGATGATGAGAAGATCGAGTACATGCTCGACCTCCGCAATAGCGGCAACGACGTTTGCGCTCCTTACGCTGACAAGTTCCCGGGTTCTACCTTCTACGCTGGCAAGAAGCCTTGGGAGGCTGAGGCTGAGATCTACATGACTTGCGCTATCCAGAACGAGCTCAACGGCGAGGACGCTAAGAAGATCCTGGCTCGCAAGCCGATCTGCGTTGTCGAGGTCAGCAACATGGGTTGCACCGCAGAGGCTGTTGAGGCATTCGTTGAGGCTAAGCAGCTCTTCGCTCCGGGCAAGGCTGTCAACGCTGGTGGTGTTGCTACTTCTGGTCTCGAGATGACCCAGAACAGCATCCGTCTCCACTGGAGTGCTGAGGAGGTTGATGAGAAGCTCCACTACATCATGTCTTCCATCCACGAGCAGTGCGTCAAGTACGGCACGGAGGCTGATGGTTACATCGACTATGTGAAGGGTGCTAACATCGCCGGCTTTATGAAGGTCGCAAAGGCTATGCTCGCTCAGGGTATCGTCTAATTCATAAAATAAAAAATTCAATACACACCATAGGAAGGGAAGCCCTTGCGGACTTCCCTTTCTTCATGCTCTTGAACAAACGATTGAACTTTCCGAGAAGACGACCGAGAAGTATCAAACCCTGTTGGCCAAACACCATCCGAAAGTTTGGGTCAGAACAATGCAAACAGCTAGAATAAGCTAAACAATACAACAAGCGACCTTACTTGTACCCTCATCCCATTTGTAGAAGTACAAAAGGATGGCTTCCTTTCTGTACAGGACTGAATATCAATAACTCATGCGCCCCTGTCGCTCCTACGATCTACTCTCACTCACCTCCATGGGCACGGTCAAATCGACCGTGTAACGGTTGGGATCGTCGTCAATGCGGAGCGTATAGCAATCACCATAGATCAAGTCGAGGCGCTTGCGGACATTTCGCATTCCTACGCCTCCCTGTACGTCCTCGAGACTATCGATCTTCGGATTCTCGCAAAAGAAATGGATCCGTTCGCCGACCTGCTCCATAAGGATGTGAATATGCGTGTCGCGCTGGTAACTTACGCCGTGTTTGAAGGCGTTCTCCACAAACATGATGAAAAGCAGCGGCGGCACTTCCCCCTGCATCTTGGGCTGCATATCGACGGTCAGGTGGACGCGGGAAGTAAAACGAAGGCGCATCAGCGTGATGTAGTTGGAGAGAAACTCCACCTCCTTCTGTAGCGGGATAGAAGTACTCTCGCTCTCATAGACCACATAGCGCATCATGCGTGAAAGCAGGATAATAGATGACTGCGCACGTCCTGGGTCTATATCTACCAGCGCATGGATGTTGTTGAGCGTGTTCATAAAGAAGTGGGGGTTGATCTGGGCCTTGAGATACTTCAGCTGATTGGATAGTTTCTCCTGCTGCAATAGCATCAGTTCACGACTGGTATCCTCGCTACGGAAATAAATCTTCACGCCCAGGTTGACACCAAACATCAGTGTAAGGATGAAGAGGCTGGCCAAATCGACCCGCTCCACGATGCCAGGCTTGGCAAAACGAAGCACACGCACCTCCACGCCCCGCACCGTTTTACCCTCCTTGTCTCGGACAATCACCTCATGACGGGACCGCTTCTCGGGAGGAGGTGGTCCGAAGAGGGGAAAAGTGAGATACTGAAACACGCCAAGCAGAAGTACCAATAGGAATGCGAAGATAAAGTAGCGGCCCTTGCGCGGTCGGAAGAAAAGCGGCGCAACAAAGCGGTTGTGAAAGAGGAAGAAAACGAGAAACAAGCCCATCGTCGCCCAAACCGCACCATAAAAACCCCAGGGTAACGGTTCGCTGCTATTGCGCGAGCGGAAATACATCATCAGAAAGGGACTGAGCAGCACAACTGCCCATCCGAAAGCGTAGATGACTCGCTCACGATGGCGTTGGAGAGCGCGAAGGAAACATTCTTTCGTCATAGGGTTATTCTTCATCTTGTTCGGTGCAAAGGTAAGAAAAGACCGCTTGCCAAACAAATCTATTCAGCAAATCTCACCTTTTCATAGACGAATTAAGGAAAAACGAAAAGCGAATGGTCTGTTTTTTAGATTTTTAGGCACTATTCTCTTGCCCACTCTTCATTATTTGCTTACTTTTGCAACTATATGAGAACGTACGTACAAAGACTATTGTCGCTCGCCACTCCGCTGCTGATGCTGAGTGGCAGCATCGCCGCACAGTCGGCACAGAGTGAGGGAGGAGCAGGCTTCGGATCACCCATTAGATCTGCAGAAAGTTCACAGGAAGGCAACTGTGCCATCTCAATGAAGGTTATGCCAGAGCGGGTGACCATCGTGCCCGAACTGCCAGAACGCGTAGAGGTGTTGTCGCTCAACAACTCCCTCATCAACTTCCAGCGCCAGGACACTATATGGAACAACATCGCAGCCAAGATGGGCAAGGACGCCGAATGGACGCTACATACCATCCTTGGCCAACCACTGTCGTTCCACTGGATGGAGACCGACGAGGCCGGGTGCAACTCAGAGGGACAGCCCTCGGCCAAATCGATGATCAAGCTGAAGCCCTGGACCCACATCATCCTGCAGGAGCAGACGGATCGTCCACGAGTAGAGTACGAAGACTTCCGCGAGAGCGTGGGCAAATGGGTGGACTTCATCCGTAACAACTGCCCCAATCCTCATGCAGTCATCATCCTGCCTGTCAACTGGGTGCTGACCTCCTGTCTCGACACCTACTCCGAGACCGTTAACCTCGTCATCGACAACTACCGAAAGGTGGCACAAGAGTTTGGCGTGGTGCTCGCACCTGTCAGCTCCGCCTACCGTATGTGCTATGAGCGAGAAGGCGTGACCGCCCTGAAGAAGTGGTACACCGACGACCGCCACCCCACCATCGACGCTGCCTATCTCGCAGCCTGCATCGAATATGCCACCATCTACGGTGAAGATCCGACCACTATCTCGTGGGCCCCGCGCAAGATTTCCCCGCAAGAGGCACTGCGCATTCGTGAATATGCCAAAGAGGCGCTGACAGACTATACGCAGACCGTGGACCACCATAAGGGAACGGTACAGTTGCAAGCCCGCCTCTACGATGCCACAGGAAGACCCCTGCCGGATGACGGCATGACGGAGTGGGTCAGCAATGGCGCGACGGTCAATCACGAAGGACTTTTCACAGCGGGCAAAGAGATGGCCGACTACATTGTAACGGCCACCAACGGTGCGATCAAGTCCTCCGCTACGGTGACGGTAGCCAAAGCCATCACCCGAATAGAGGATCTACCTGTAGTGGAACTAGGCGGCGCCGAAGCATCCTACTCACAGAACTTTGACACTATGGGCAACAGCCCAACACTGCCAGAGGGATGGCGCACTGACGGTCAGGATGGCTACGCCAGGACTTTAGGTTACTTCGTGCTGGCCAATGACGAGACACAGTTTGTCCAAACCGACGACCTCGTCACACTCGATGCCAACGCAGCCTGCGGAACTTGGAACTTCGGCCAACAGTCCGACCGTGCCGTGGGTGGCATCACGTCGGGGCGTTCCAATGAGCCACGGGTTATCAATGTCTATCTGCACGTCAGAAACACGGGTACCACCCCCATCGTCCAACCCCTACTCAGCTATGACATTGAAAAGTATCGCAAGGGAAAGAACAAGGCGGGCTTCAACGTCCTGCTCTTCACCTCCCGAGATGGCATAGACTGGACCAGGGCGGAGGGCGATGTCTTCAAATCGCATTTCGAGGCCGACGAGGCTACGGAGGGCTATGCTTCCGTACCGGGGGAGACACGCCAGGTGATCGGTCAGCTGCAAACAACTATCCAGCCAGGCGACAACCTCTTTCTGGCCTGGAGCATCCGTGTGGCGGATGGCTACAGTAGCGGAGAAGCCATCGCTTTGGGCATCGACAACGTGTGTCTCAACTGCCCGCCTGCCTCAATCACCACCGCACGTGGCGCACAGCAACACGACGCCCAACCCCGCTACAATCTCAGCGGCCAGCGAGTCAACGCCGACTACCATGGCATCGTGGTCTCCGACGGTCAAAAGATTGTCCAATAACTCTGACGGCGTACCGACTCCTCTTCTCCTGACTGGGTAGGAGGAGTCGGTACTCTAGCTACAACACTACACCGGTGCCACTACAGGTGACCATCAGCATTGATCCACTCTGCCCCACGGTCTCATAGTCGATATCTATGCCCACCACGGCGTTGCAGCCCATCTGCTGCGCCCGCTCGGCCATTTCACGCATTGCTGTGTCTTTCGCTTCGCGCAGCACACTCTCATAAGACTTGCTCCGACCTCCAAAGAAGTCGCGCATTCCCGCCATAAAATCTTTTATTGCATTGGCACCAATAATAGTTTCGCCCGTCACCACGCCACGATACTCGCGGATGGGATGACCCTCAAAGGTCGGAGTGGTTGTTAAAATCATACTCTTTTTCTTTTGAACATTTATTATTTAGACGAATGGCAAGGCCAAAAGTTTCAGAGTCCGCCAAGGAAAATCATTCGATCGCCCCACGCCCACTTTTTCTTCCACCTCTAGCTACTCATCTACCTTCTCGTTGGTTGACTGGGCGGTTTTGTCAATCATTACTGTTGAGTTGTCCGCGAAAAAGAATCTGCTAACAAAAAGAGAGAAGGAAATGAAGGAAATTCATATCTACTTCAACAGATTTCCGCAGATTTTTACGCTATCCTCGCATTTTTTACCTACCTTCGCATCATTAAAGCACTTCCAAAGAACTGGACATGATGAACAAACTCGACAAGAAACTGATATTATACATCGTGATCATGCTGACGGTATGGACCACTACGAAGGCTATGCCGATCTCAGTGGACACGGACTCAGTGGAGAAAGCCGACTCGCTGCCACGTCGTCATCACGACCTCGCCATGACCCTGAACAAGAAGACGGAGGACAAAGTTATGGCATATCTCAATATGGGATTTCTGGGAAGCACCAATCTCTTGCACGGTGTACAACTCAACGCTATGACCTCTCTGGCACATCAGGAGATGAGGGGTCTGCAGTGTGCCGGACTGTCCAACATCGGAACAGGCATTAGGGGCGTACAGCTTGCGGGATTCTCCAACGTGAGCCTTTCCTCATTTCGCGGCATTCAGATAGGCGGCGTGACAAACATTTCGCGGGGTGTGGAGAAGGGTATTCAACTTACCGCCCTCGCCAACATCAGTTCGTCATACATGCGCGGACTGCAGATTGGTGCATACAACTATGCGGACACGCTGAACGGATCACAAATAGGACTGTTCAATGCCTGCATCAGTCATCCACGTGGCGTGCAAATAGGTCTGCTTAACTATAGCCGCGATACTACGGCGCACAAAATAGGATTGGTGAACATCAACCCACTGACACGCATTGACGTAATGGCTTTTGGTGGCAACAGCAACAAGACAAACTTGGCTCTGCGATTCCGCAACCGAAGTACATACAGTATCCTGGGCTTCGGTACGCACTACATGGGTCTGGACAAGGACTTCTCTGGAGCGATATACTACCGTCTGGGACAATACTTCACGCTATCACCACGCTGGACGATCAGCGGAGACGTGGGCTTCTTCCATATAGAAACATTCCAACACGAGACGGATAGTAGGCCCGAAAGGCTCTATTCGCTACAGGCGCGTGTCAACGCTGATTATCAGATAAACCGCACACTGTCGGCATTTGCCTCCGTCGGCTACGGTACGACGCGTTACTACAACAAGAATCGAGAATATCGTACGCGGCCTATTGTCGAAGCAGGCATCGCCGTGCGTTACGGACGACATGCGAGACCCATGGGGAAGCTCTTCCCCGAAGCGCAGGAGGAGATAGGCGATACAGCACGCATTTACGCATTCCACAACCCGGAGAACCAGCAGAAACGGCCGTGGCTGGCAGCCCTGGAGGTGACAAGCATCAATGTACTCGTGAACCGATTTGACTGCTGGGTACTAGGAGAGGAGTTTCCCAAAATCAGCATGCACTCCATCAAACACAACTTCGAGACGGGTTTTGTATGGGACAATGATCAGTTTTCCACCAACCTGTTTGCCCATCCTTATCATGGTGGGCTCTACTTCAACTCTGCACGAAGCAATAGGATGAGCTTCTGGGAGTCCATTCCTTATGCGCTTTGTGGCAGTCTGATGTGGGAGTTTTGCGGCGAGACAGAGCCACCCGCCATCAACGACGTGATGGCAACGACGCTAGGAGGTGTTGCTATCGGCGAGATAACGAACCGTGTGAGTGCACTGGTGCTCGACGACCGTGCTCATGGATTCAGCCGTTTCCTGAGGGAATTGGCAGGGACACTGATCAATCCGATACAGGGCTTCAATCGTATCGTAAGCGGCAAAGCATGGAAAGTGAGAAGAGACTACTACAAATACCACGACTACCAGGCTCTTCCGGTAGCTTTCAGCGTGGCAACAGGCGACCGCTACCTGGCCGACGAGGGCGGCATCTTTCGCGGCGAGCACAATCCCTACGTGGACTTTGGACTGGCTTATGGAGACCCCTTCGACAGCGAACAAACTCGCCCCTACGACTATTTCACAGCCAACATCACTGTCGGTGTTAGCTCAAACCAACCGCTCATCACCAGTGTCCATCTGCTAGGAAGGCTTTGGGGGACTAACATCTACGAGGGCGAAGGCGTGACCTCGCTGTTCGGACTTTTTCAGCATTTCAACTACTACGACTCGGAGCCCGTGAAGGAAGGAAGCCAGCAGGTGCCCTATCGCATTTCGGAGGCTGCGAGCATCGGTCCAGGCTTTATCTTCCGTTTCCCGCGCGTGGGCAATATGGGGAGCATGGAGCAACGTCTATTCCTCGATGCCATCCTGCTGGGAGGCTCGCTGAGCGACTACTACACCGTCATCGACCGCGACTACAACATGGGAAGCGGTTTCAGCCTCAAGGCGCAGACACTGATGGAGTTTCCGAAGGTCGGCAACTTCTCGCTCGCTGCCGACTTCTACAAGATCTACACATGGAAGGGGTATACACAGGAAAAACTAGAACACTCAGACCCGCTGTATCTCAATGCGCAGGGCGACAAGGGTAGTGCTTCGCTGCTGGTGGTGAGCCCGCGGTTTAATATCTATTTGAAGAAAAATCTGAGCATAGAAGCTGGAGCTTCCTATTATATGCGCGACACGAGGTACAAGTACCACACCAACGTCCACGCACAGACCTTTGAGGTGCGCCTCGGACTGAGATACACGCTCTGACTTCTCCAGCAACAAGGGCCTATCGACGGGCTTGGCAAATGGGCTACCTGTAATGACTTCTGCCAGATTATATGGTGACATCATCATACATTAGCGATAATCTTACCGTTTGTAGCATCCTTAAGGTTGTTCTCGCGGAATGCTTTCTTCATATTCTCAATCTGCTTCTTGCAAGACTTTGAAATGCTTATAGTTTTGCTTGCGATATCCTTCAAAAGCCGCTCGTCAAGAGTCGTCCCTTTATGGTCCAAGCTATCTATAAACCCAAATGAACTCGCTGAAAGAGAAGAAAGAGTGTCCCGGAAAGGAGATACGACTGTTGTGGCGCCACATCATCATGCGTCAGAACCGAGCTGATAGGGACGACGAATTTGTGGAAGTGCGAGTACATGTAGGCAGCCTTGGGCCAACCCTTGTCGTGGCCAATCTCGATATAGCACGACATAAGGATGTAGTTCAATAAGCAGATGCCCAGAAATTTCATTGCGTGGAGCAACAGATTTCTTAATAAAGAGCTCATTTTCATAATTCAAAATTTTTGTTGGCAAAGGTATAGGTTATCGATGCCAAAGTTTGTCATAGCTTAGAAAAAAGTGAGAAAATGCCTTTTTGGTGAGTAGATGAGGGAGGGATACAACTTTTGCGGCATTATTGTGTGGTAATATAAGGTATTAGGACGATGAAAAGAGCTATACTATCTCGAATTGCGGGAAGAATTATAGAAGGAGTAAGTAGCAAATTTTTGTAAAAATCTCATTCTATACCGAACAAGCGATTGAGGGTAAAAGCGCAGTAGGACTATGCGAACCGACAACAAACAATGATATGGAGTGGAGAAAGGACCACAAAAGTTGAGATATGAAAATCCCCAGACTTACATCTGGGGATCTTTCAAACGTATTGTGAGCTAAAATTATTCAGCCTTTGCCTCTTCAGCCTTCGGAGCCTCCTCAGCTACGACAGTCTCATCGGCAGCCTTCTTCGTAGAACGACGGCTACGACGAGTCTTCTTAGCCTCTGCCTTCGGAGTCTTAGCCATGTTCTCATCGAAATCGACGAGCTCGATGAAAGCCATGTCAGCAGCGTCACCCAGACGATGACCCAACTTGATGATGCGGGTATAACCACCGGGACGGTCGGCAACCTTCACTGCGATCGGGCCAAAGAGCTCCTTGATGGACTCCTTGTCCTGAAGATAGCGGAAGACAACACGACGGCTATTGGTGGAGTCGTCCTTTGCACGGGTGATAAGCGGCTCAACGTACTTCTTCAGTGCCTTGGCCTTTGCGAGGGTCGTAGTGATTCTTTTGTGCCGGATCAGAGAGATAGCCATGTTGGCGAGCATGGCCTTGCGGTGATCAGCAGTACGGCCCAGATGGTTGAATTTTTTATTATGTCTCATTTCTGTTTCTGTTGTTTGGACGGGTTAGCTACCCTTTTATTTCACGTATGGGATTACTCCTTGTCCAGTTTATACTTTGTGATATCGGTTCCAAAGGTCAGATTCAGACCCTCGAGCAAATCATCAAGCTCTGAGAGCGATTTCTTACCAAAGTTGCGGAACTTCAAGAGGTCGGTCTTGTTGTACTGTACCAAGTCGCCAAGCGTCTCGACATCAGCGGCCTTAAGGCAGTTGAGGGCACGAACACTGAGGTTCATGTCAACGAGACGGGTCTTGAGCAACTGGCGCATGTGAAGCACCTCCTCATCAAACTCCTGATTCTGTTCAGTATCAGGACTCTCCAGCGTGATCTTCTCATCAGAGAAGAGCATGAAATGATAGATGAGGATTTTGGCGGCCTCTTTCAGCGCATCCTTGGGACTGATGGAACCATCGGTTGTAACCTCAAGGACGAGTTTATCGTAGTCGGTCTTTTGCTCAACGCGGAACGGCTCAACAGCGTACTTGACATTACGGATTGGGGTGTAAATCGAGTCGATTGGGAGTACGTTTACATCAAGGCAGTACTGACGATTCTCCTCAGCCTGGACATAGCCACGGCCTTTGTTGATCGACAAGTCAATCTGCATTGAAGCCTTAGAGTCGAGATGACAAATCACCAAATCGGGATTTAACACTTCAAATCCAGTAAGATACTTGCCAATGTCACCTGCTTTGAACTCAGTGGAATTCTCGACGGTGATACTAACTTTCTCATTCTCAAATTCTTCCACTACTTGCTTGAATCTCACTTGCTTGAGATTCAAGATGATGTTGGTAACATCTTCCTTAACGCCGGGTACGGAGGAAAACTCATGATCAACACCCGCAATGCGAATAGTGTTGATAGCGTAGCCCTCCAACGACGAGAGAAGGATGCGGCGCAGGGCGTTACCAATAGTAACTCCGAAGCCAGGCTCCAACGGACGGAATTCGAACTTGCCGAAATGGTCGTTGGTCTCCAGCATCACTACTTTGTCGGGCTTTTGAAATGCTAATATCGCCATTAATTCAATGATTATAATTATTGTTTTGAGTACAACTCAACGATTAACTGCTCCTTAATGTTCTCGGGAATGTCAGCACGATCAGGCTTATGAAGGAACTTACCGCTCTTGCTGTTCTCATCCCACTCCAACCAAGGATACTTGCTGTGGTTGAAGCCTGCCAAAGCAGCCTCAATCACTTCAAGGCTCTTGGCCTTCTCGCGAACACCAACTACATCACCCGGCTTCACCTGATAAGAGGCGATACCTACAACATTGCCATTGACGACAATGTGCTTGTGGTTGACAAGCTGACGAGCAGCAGCGCGAGTAGGAGCAATTCCAAGACGGAAGACGACATTGTCGAGACGGCTCTCCAGGTTCTGAAGAAGCACCTCACCAGTGATACCGTCAGCCTTGGCTGCAGCGTTGAACATGTTGTGGAACTGACGCTCCAAAACGCCATAGGTGTACTTTGCCTTCTGCTTCTCAGCAAGCTGAGCACCATACTCAGACACCTTACGACGACGGTTATTGCCGTGCTGCCCCGGGGGGAAGTTGCGACGGGAAAGAACCTTATCTTCGCCGAAAATGGCCTCGCCAAAACGGCGTGCAATTCTTGATTTAGGACCTATGTATCTTGCCATAATAAATATATGCTTAAAAAATGATGAGAATATTAGACACGACGACGCTTGGGAGGACGGCAACCGTTGTGCGGAAGCGGAGTAACATCGACGATCTCCGTAACCTGAATGCCAGAGGCATTGACGGCACGGATAGCACTCTCACGGCCATTACCCGGACCCTTAACGAATGCCTTCACCTTGCGAAGACCGAGGTCGAAAGCCACCTTGGAGCAATCCTCAGCTACCATCTGGGCAGCGTACGGAGTGTTCTTCTTGGAACCGCGGAATCCCATCTTACCAGCTGAAGACCAGGAAATAACCTGACCCTCATCGTTGGCCAAAGATACAATAATGTTGTTGAACGAACTGTGAACGTGGAGTTGACCCATCGCGGTAACACGCACGTTTCTCTTCTTAGATGTTGCTGATTTTTTTGCCATAATTAATTTCCTCCTACAAATTACTTAGTAGCCTTCTTCTTGTTAGCAACAGTCTTCTTCTTACCCTTACGGGTACGAGCATTGTTCTTAGTGCTCTGTCCGCGAACGGGAAGACCATTACGATGTCTAACACCACGGTAGCAACCAATGTCCATGAGACGCTTGATGTTCATCTGAATCTCTGAGCGGAGGTCACCTTCTACTTTGAATTCAGCACCGATAATCTCACGGATCTTGGCGGCCTGGTCATCTGACCAATCGCAGACCTTAAGGTCGCGGCTCACGCCGGCCTTATCCAAAATCTTTGCTGAACTACTTCGGCCTATACCATAGATATAGGTCAATGCGATTTCGCCACGCTTGTTCTGGGGCAAATCTACTCCAACAATTCTAATTGCCATTGATAAACTTAAATTTGTTAAATGTCTTAACTACGCTAAAAAGCACGCAAAGTTACTGAATTTTTCTGACCCAGCATCCTTTTTATGCAATTTTAACTTTAGCCTTGACGCGTTTTGAACTTAGGGTTCTTCTTGTTGATAACGAAAAGACGTCCCTTGCGACGCACGATCTTGCAATCGGGGGTACGCTTCTTTAATGATGCTCTTGTCTTCATAAAGCTATTTATTTATATCGAAAAACGATTCGACCTTTGGTTAAATCATAGGGACTCATCTCGACCTTCACCTTATCGCCAGGGAGGATCTTGATGTAGTGCATTCTCATCTTGCCCGAAATGTGGGCTGTGATATCAACCCCATTTTCCAACTCTACGCGAAACATAGCATTGGAGAGTGACTCAATGATAGTTCCGTCCTGTTCTATAGCGGCTTGCTTTGCCATAATCTCTTACTGTTTGTCCTTCTTTACTTTACTATTGTTTCAAACGATGTTAATATTTCTGGCCTACCCGGTCGTACAACAACGGTGGTTCCGAAGGGAACGAACGGATTGTGAAAAGTGGATTCATGCATCAGTCGAGGCTTGATAAAATGCGATCGGCCATGCTTGAACGCTAACGCTATCACAAGACACATACCCTCCTTAAGTAGTACAGTATCGTTTACCCCAGGATTCATCCGCAAAATCGGATTTTCCACCCTATACCGTCCCACACCATGACCAAAAGTCTTTTGTAAGACATAGGGATCGTGAGAATGGAGACTATATACTGTTCTGCTCATCTCCTTGATCGAATGGCCTGCCGATGCACGTCGCACTACTTGGCGAAGCATGTCTCTTAAGGTTGATATCATTGGTTCGTCATCTTGGGAACTTCCCACTATAAAAGTATGAGCTCCAAAAGAATAATAACCATTTAGACAAACCCAACAGTTGACAGTAAGCCAATCACCTTCACAGAGCATGCACTCTCCTTCTAAGGAGGGTTCAATGTAGGCTCCGTTAACGAAGAAAGTGAACTCGGTGTCGGAGGACAGTGCTTCCTTACCTGAATTCGACTCTGTGGGTACAGTCCGCATGACTGCGTTGACCACTTTGTTCCGCAGGTGGCTCAAGGCCAACCTAGGTACTACGTGGCGGCCAACCTCTATTAGCGCACGTGTCGCTAACTGGCTGGCCGCTCGTAAAAGAATTATCTCATCTTCGGTCTTCAGAAATATCCTCATCCTGCACTGATTCAGAATCAGTAGGCAGCTACACCAGCATTGCCACGGGTGTGGCCAGAATTGAGGAGACCATCGTAATGGCGCATCATCAGGTGAGACTCAATCTGCTGCAGGGTGTCAATCACCACGCCAACGAGAATCAAAAGAGACGTACCACCGAAGAACTGACCGAAAGAGTCTTGCACATTCAGCAATCCAGCCAAGGCCGGCATAATGGCAATGAAAGCAATGAACAGAGCCCGGCAATGTCAAGCGTGACATCACAGTCTCGATGTAATCAGCAGTATCCTTACCTGGCTTGACACCAGGAATGAAACCGTTGTTGCGCTTCATGTCCTCTGCCATCTGAACAGGGTTGAGCGTGATAGCTGTATAAAAGTAGGTGAACGCGATCACGAGAACAACGTACACGCAATTATACAACAAACTCTTGTTGTTCAACAACTGCTGGAGAACCGGACTGACATTGTCGGTAGAATACTGAACGATGGCCAGCGGGATGAACATCAATGCCTGAGCAAAGATGATAGGCATCACATTGGCAGCGAAAAGTTTCAACGGAATGTACTGACGTGCTCCGCCGTACTGACGATTACCGACAACGCGCTTAGCGTATTGCACAGGTACCTTGCGGGTGCCCTGCGTGAGAAGAATGGATGCGCATACAACTGCATAGAGGATAATGAGCTCCACGATGAACATCACGAGACCACCACTAGTAATAGCGGTGAAACGGCTGGAGACCTCCTGGATGAAGGCCTGAGGCAGACGCGCGATGATACCAATCATGATGATGAGCGAAATACCATTACCCACGCCCTTATCGGTGATGCGCTCACCCAACCACAGGATGAACATTGAACCTGCGGCAAGGATGAATGTGGCAGGAATCATGAAATAAGTCCAACTGACACCAGAAGCCAAGGCAGCCGATGCCTGCATCTTCAGGTTGATCAGATAAGACGGAGCCTGGAAGAACAGGATGGCCACCGTAAGGATACGAGTGTACCAATTGATTTTTTTCCTGCCGCTCTCGCCCTCGCGTTGCAACTTTTGGAAGTAAGGCACCGCGACGGCAAGAAGCTGCATGACGATAGAGGCCGAGATGTACGGCATGATTCCCAATGCGAAGATAGACGCATTGGAGAATGCACCACCGGAGAACATGTCCAAAAGCGACATCAAGCCGCCTGCGGTTTGCGACTGAAGTCTGCCGAGCTCATTGGGATCGATACCCGGCAAGACAATAAATGACCCAAAACGGTAAATAGCCGTAAACAGAAGAGTAATGAGGAGTCGCTGGCGCAAATCCTCCACCCTCCAACAGTTCTTCAGTGTCTCTATAAACTTTTTCATTAATCCTAGATAATAGTTGTGATACCACCCACTGCCTCGATAGCCTCCTTGGCAGTCTTAGAGAATGCGTGAGCCTTCACCTCAAGCTTGGCCTTCAATTCTCCGTTACCAAGAATCTTAACAAGGCCCTTTGCCTTGGAATAGCCAGCCTCGCGAAGCTCGACAGGGCTAATCACGGTAAGGTTCTTGGCCTCTGCAAGCTCCTGGAGCACAGAGAGGTTGATAGCCAAATACTCCTTGTGGTTAATGTTCTTGAATCCGAACTTCGGCACGCGGCGCTGGAGCGGCATCTGGCCACCCTCGAAACCTACCTTATGCTTGTAACCAGAACGAGACTTAGCACCCTTGTGACCACGGGTAGAAGTACCACCAAGACCAGAGCCTGGACCACGGCCAATACGACGACGGCTGTGGATAGATCCCTTGGCTGGTTTCAAATTATTTAATTTCATAATCTATGAATCCTTTTAAAGATGAATTAATCAACGACCGTTACGAGGTGATGAACCTTGCGAATCATGCCACGGACACTCGGAGTATCCTCAACCTCAACAACCTGAGAGATCTTACGGAGACCGAGCGCCAACAGAGTGCGCTTCTGATCAATCGGAGCGTTGATGCGGCTCTTAATCTGCTTAACTTTAATTGTTGCCATTGTATTGAACCTCCTGTGATTAACCATTAAAAACCTTATCCATGGCTATACCGCGCTCACCAGCAACCATATAAGCATCACGCATCTGCGTGAGTGCGGAAATGGTAGCCTTCACCAAGTTGTGAGGGTTGGAAGAACCCTTTGACTTAGCGATCACGTCGGTGATACCTGCACTCTCCAAAACGGCACGCATAGCACCACCAGCCTTCAAACCAGTACCAGCAGCAGCGGGCTTGATCAGCACCTGAGCACCACCGAAGCGGGTCTCAACCTCATGGGGAACAGTACCTTTCAGCACGGGAACCTTCACGAGGTTCTTCTTGGCGGCATCGGTACCCTTCTGAATGGCAGCGGTTACCTCACCGGCCTTTCCAAGACCCCAACCGATCACACCCTTACCGTCACCTACGACCACGATGGCTGCGAACGTGAAAGTACGTCCACCCTTCGTAACCTTGGTCACACGGTTGATGGCAACCAGACGGTCTTTAAGCTCTACGTCACTATTAACTCTTACTCTATTCATTGCCATAATCGATTAGAATTTAAGACCTCCCTCACGAGCCGCGTCGGCCAGAGCCTGCACACGACCATGATAAAGATAACCGTTACGATCGAAGACGATTTTCTCGATACCAGCCTCTTTTGCCTTGTTGGCAACCAGCTCGCCGACCTTCTTGGCCTGCTCAGTCTTATTCATCTTCTCAAGTCCCAACGAAGAAGCAGAGGCAAGCGTAGTGCCAGTGATATCGTTGATGACCTGTGCATAAATTTGCTTATTACTGCGGAAAACGCTCAAACGAGGACGCTCTGCGGTACCCTTCACACTCTTGCGAATGCGGAACTTAATCTTAAGTCTTCTTTGTTCTTTCTTTGTCGTCATAATCTTAGCAATTATTAAAGTTACTTAGCTGCAGCCGTCTTACCAGACTTTCTGCGAATAACCTCACCCTGGAACAGGATACCCTTGCCCTTATAAGGCTCCGGCATACGGAAAGAACGGATTTTTGCACAAATGAGACCAAGAAGCTGCTTATCGCAAGTCTCGAGAGTGATGATGGGGTTCTGGTTGCGCTCACTCTTCGTCTCAACCTTCACCTCTGCAGGAAGCTGGAGGAAGATGGGGTGCGTATATCCGAGAGCGAACTCAATGAGGTTGCCCTTGTTACTCACACGATAACCCACACCGACGAGCTCAAGCGTCTTCTTGTAGCCCTCGCTCACACCAACAACCATGTTGTTGACCAAAGAGCGGTAAAGGCCGTGGAAAGACTGCTTCTGCTTGATGTCAGTCTCGTTTGCCTCGTCAATACTGAACTTTACCTCACCATCCTCGATGATGACCTGGATGGAAGGATCTACCCACTGTGAGAGCTCGCCCTTCGGGCCCTTCACGCTAACGACATTGTCCTTCAGCGTTACAGTAACGCCAGCAGGAATTTGAATTGGCAGTTTACCTATTCTTGACATGTTAAATCCTCCTGATTAGTAGATGTAGCAAAGAACCTCACCACCGATCTTCTCGGCGACAGCCTCTTTGTTGGTCATTACACCTTTGGAAGTGGAAATGATAGCAATTCCAAGTCCGTTAATAACTCTCGGCATGTCTTTGTAGCCCGTGTACTGGCGAAGACCAGGAGTAGAGACGCGAGTCAACTTCTTGATAGCACTCTGCTTGGTTACGGGATCATACTTCAAGGCCACCTTGATCGTGCCCTGAGGACCATCCTCTACAAACTTGTAGTTGAGGATGTAGCCCTTCTCGAAGAGAATCTTCGTGATGGACTTCTTCATGTTAGACGCAGGAACCTCAACCACACGGTGATGAGCCATGATGGCGTTTCTGAGTCTCGTCAGATAATCTGCTATTGGATCTGTCATAAAATATAAAAAGTTTAATTAATCGGGACTCCCCCGACAATATTAAAAAATACGCTTATCTTGGAAATGATCGCCAGGTGACGGAAAAATCCGTCCCTGACAATACATTCTAATTTTGCGATTTTACCAGCTGGCCTTCTTCACGCCCGGGATAAGACCCTGAGAGGCCATCTCACGGAACTGAATACGGGAGAGGCCAAACTGGCGCATGTATCCCTTCGGACGACCCGTGATCTTGCAGCGGTTGTGAAGACGAATCGGGTTCGCATTCTTGGGAATGGACTGCAACTTGCGAGCAGCCTCGTAAGCCTCCGCGGGATCGTTCGAGGTAGCGATGATCTTCTTCAATGCAGCACGCTTCTCGGCATAACGAGCCACCAATTTGGCACGCTTTACCTCACGGGCTTTCATAGATTCTTTTGCCATATCTCTTAATCGTTTTTAGCGTTCTTAAATGGAAGACCGAAAGCCTTGAGCAGTGCATAGCCCTCCTCGTCGGTCGGAGCAGAGGTAACGAACGTGATGTTCATACCCTGAATGCGGTCCACCTGGTCGATGTTGATCTCCGGGAAGATGATCTGCTCAGAGATACCCAACGTATAGTTGCCACGGCCATCAAACTTGCTCTCGATACCCTTGAAGTCACGGATACGCGGCAGGGAAATGCGGACAAGCTTCTCAAGGAACTCGTACATGCGCTCGCGACGCAATGTAACCATCACACCGATCGGCATCTTCTTACGAAGCTTGAAGTTGGCGATATCCTTCTTAGAGAAAGTAGCGACCGCCTTCTGACCGGTGATAGAGGTGAGCTCGTTGATAGCAACGTCGATAATCTTCTTATCCTGCGTTGCGTCGCCGAGACCCTGGTTGATGACAATCTTCTTCAAGACAGGAATCTGCATTGCCGAAGAATAGTTGAACTGCTTTTGCAAAGCAGGAGCAATCTGCTCCTTATACTGCTTCTTTAACTGTGCTGTATCCATTACTTGATTTCCTCCCCTGACTTTTTAGAGATACGCTTCACGTTCTTGCCCTCGTGCTCCACACGGATACGAGTAGCCTTTCCGCTCTTCGGATCGATCAGACTAACATTGGAGATGTGAATAGGAGCCTCCTGCTTGATAATGCCACCTTGCGGATTCTGCGCATTCGGCTTCGTGCTCTTCGACACGACGTGAACGCCCTCTACCACAACGCGATCCTCATCGCGGAGTACCTTGAGGACTTTGCCCGTCTTGCCCTTGTCAGAGCCTGCGAGAACGATAACCTTGTCGTCCTTTCTAATATGGGTTTTTGCCATTTCTATTTGCTTTTAAATATTAGAGCACCTCAGGTGCAAGAGAAACGACCTTCATATTCACAGCACGGAGCTCACGTGCAACGGGGCCGAAAATACGGCTTCCACGAAGCTCACCAGCGTTGTTCAACAACACGCAAGCGTTGTCATCAAAACGAATATAGGAACCGTCAGCACGACGGATCTCCTTCTTTGTGCGAACAATCAAAGCCTTGGATACTGCACCCTTCTTCAACTCACTCGATGGGATGACGTTCTGTACAGCCACAACGATTACGTCGCCTACGCTGGCGTAGCGACGACCCGTACCACCAAGTACGCGAATGCACTTAGCCTCACGAGCACCACTGTTGTCGCAAACAGTAAGTCTTGATTCTGCCTGTATCATATTTACTTAGCTTTTTCTACGATTTGAACCAGTCTCCATCGCTTCGTCTTTGACAAAGGACGGGTCTCCATAATCATTACAGTGTCGCCCACATTAGCCTCGTTCTTCTCATCGTGGGCATGGTACTTCTTCGTCTTCTGGACGAACTTACCATAAATAGGGTGCTTCTCCTTGAACTTGGAGGCAAACAATGGTTTTATCCATCTTGTTGCTGACAACAACACCCTGTCTTACCTTTCTAAAATTTCTTGTTTCCATCTGGACCATTGTTATTTATTCAGTTCTCTAGCGCGAAGCTCAGTCTGCAAACGAGCGATGTCACGACGGGCCGCCTTGATCTGAGATGGATTCTCAAGCGGAGTAATCTGGTGGTTGAGCTTCATCTGGTCGTAAGCAGCCACAGCGTTCTCCAATTTCTCGCGCAGATCCTTGTCTGCGAGAGCCTTAATTTCAGTCATCTTCATACCTTAAGCGTTTTTATCGAAATCACGTCTGACAATAAACTTCGTTTTAACCGGCAGCTTCTGTGCGGCGAGGCGAAGAGCCTCCTTAGCAATATCGAAACTGACACCCTCTACTTCAAAGAGGACACGTCCTGGGGTAACAGGTGCAACCCATCCTGCGGGATCACCCTTACCCTTACCCATACGCACATCAGCAGGCTTACGGGTGATGGGCTTATCAGGGAAGATACGAATCCAGACCTGACCCTGACGATTCATATAACGGTTCACGGCCACACGGGCAGCCTCAATCTGACGGCTGTCAAGCCACTTTGCCTCAAGGGTCTTGATGCCGAAAGATCCAAACGCAAGCTGCGTTCCTCTGTGGGCATTACCCTTATTGCCGCGGCCATCTTGTGGTCTTCTATATTTTACTCTTTTTGGCTGTAACATGATAGCTTCTGCTTTTAACGGTTATTGTTTCTTCTGCGGCCACCACGACGATCGCGACGATCGTTGTTCGGACGGCGCGACTCCTTCTCCTGTGCAAAGTTGGGAGCCAAATCCACCTTGTTGTAGATTTCACCACGGCAAATCCAAACCTTCACACCAAGCAGACCTACCTTTGTGAGAGCCTCACACTGGCAGTAGTCGATGTCAGCGCGGAACGTATGCAGCGGAGTACGACCTTCCTTGAACATTTCCTTGCGGCGCATCTCAGCACCGTTCAAACGGCCAGAGATCTGAATCTTGATACCCTCAGCACCAGAACGGATAGCGTTCTGAATAGCCATCTTGGCAGCGCGGCGGTAAGCGATCTTACCCTCCAGCTGACGTGCGATGTTGTTGCCAACAATCGTAGCATCGAGATCCGGCTTCTTCACCTCATAGATGTTGATCTGAATCTCCTTCTTGAAGAGATTTTTCAGCTCCTCGCGGAGTTTATCAACATCAGCACCACCCTTACCGATGACAATACCCGGACGAGCCGTGCAGATAGTGATGGTGACGAGCTTCAATGTACGCTCGATGACAATACGAGAGACGCTTGCCTTTTCCAAGCGCTTGTTGAGGTACTGACGAATCTTCTGATCCTCGACCAGGTTATCGCCAAAGTCCTTGCCACCGAACCAATTCGAGTCCCAACCGCGGATAATACCCAAGCGGTTGCTAATTGGATTAACTTTCTGTCCCATTCTACTCCTTATTATTTGTCATCGTTAGTGTCAGCATTCTTCGAATCGACGAAAAGCGTCACATGGTTGGAACGCTTGCGGATTCTGTAGCCGCGTCCCTGCGGTGCGGGGCGCATGCGCTTCATCGTCACACCCTCGTCAACGAAAATCTTGGAGATGAACAGTTCACCGTCCTCTGCCTTGCGGTCATTTTTAGCCTCCCAGTTGGCGATTGCTGAACGCAGCAATTTCTCAACATTTGCTGCAGCAGCCTTCTTAGAGAAGCGAAGCACGCCCAACGCGCGATTTACCTCCATTCCGCGGACCATGTCAACAACATAGCGCATCTTGCGCGGGGAAGAGGGGCAACCCTTGAGCGTAGCAAAATACTGGCTTTTCTTGGCCTCTTTCAGTGCCTCAGCCTTTATATGTTTTCTTGCTCCCATTATTCTATTCTATAAATGGATGAAATTGCCTGCTTACTTCTTGTTGTTGCCTGAGTGGCCACCGAAGCGGCGCGTGGGGCTGAACTCACCAAGCTTATGGCCTACCATGTTCTCGGTGATGTAAACAGGGATAAATTTGTTTCCGTTATGAACTGCAACGGTGTGTCCCACGAAATCCGGGGAAATCATCGATGCTCTGGCCCATGTCTTCACGACGCTCTTCTTGCCGCTTTCGTTCATGGCAAGAATTTTCTTCTCAAGCGATACGTTGATGTACGGACCTTTTTTGATTGAACGACTCATAATTTAACGCTTAATAAGTTTACTTCTTGTTAGCTCTCTCAATGATGTACTTGTTCGAGAGCTTCTTCGGTGCGCGAGTCTTGAGACCCTTAGCATACAAGCCCTTGCGTGAACGCGGGTGTCCACCAGACTGACGACCCTCGCCACCACCCATCGGGTGATCGACCGGGTTCATGACGACACCACGGTTGTGAGGACGACGACCCAACCAGCGTGAGCGTCCAGCCTTACCAGACTGCTCCAGAGCGTGATCAGAGTTGCCTACACTACCCACAGTGGCCTTGCAAGCGGAGAGGATCTGGCGAGTCTCACCAGAAGGAAGCTTGATAACGCAGTATGCGCCATCGCGAGAAGTAAGCTGAGCGAAGTTACCAGCCGAACGAACCAAACGCGCACCCTCACCCGGACGGAGCTCGATGTTGTGGATCACCGTACCGACAGGAATGCGTGAGAGAGGAAGAGCGTTGCCCACCTCCGGCGCAGCCTCTGCGCCAGAAAGCAGCGTAGCACCTACCTGCAGTCCATTAGGAGCAATAATGTAACGTTTTTCACCATCAGCGTAGAAGAGCAAAGCAATGCGAGCCGAACGGTTAGGATCGTACTCGATTGACTTCACTACAGCTGGAACACCATCCTTCTCTCGCTTGAAGTCGACCAGACGGAACTTCTTCTTGTGACCACCGCCGATGTAGCGGACAGTCATCTTACCGGTGTTGTTTCGACCACCGGTAGAACGTTTGCCGTAAACGAGAGACTTCTCTGGCACGGATGCAGTAATATCCTCGAACGTGCCAATAACCTTGTGTCTTTGACCCGGAGTGACCGGGTTTAACTTACGTACTGCCATTTTTTATTTAATGTTGCTGTAAAAATCAATAGCATCACCGTTCTTGAGGGTGACGATTGCCTTCTTGAAGGCATTGCGCTGGCCTTTCACAAGACCCTGCTTCGTGTAGCGCGACATGCGCTTGCCTGCATAGCACATTGTGTTGACAGCCAACACTTTGACGCCGTACAGAGCCTCGACCTCTTTCTTGATGTCTGCCTTGTCGGCCTCGGGCTTGACGATGAAGCCATACTTCGGCTGTGCCGGAATAGTGTACTTCTCGCCCTTCTTCGTGCGGGTCTTGTCCAAAGAAGACTTGTCCGTCAGCTTCGACATCTTCTCAGTGACGATTGGCTTAATGATATATCCCATGTTTTATGTCTCCTTTTTTGTTTTACTTGTTCAAGATACCCTCAACTGCCTTCAGCGAATTCTCCGTGACGATGAGCACGTCAGCATCCAAAATCTTGTACGTATTGACGTCTTTTGCTACCATCACATGAGCCTTTTGGAGGTTGCGAGCAGACAAAAATACATTTTTATTTGCTTCCGGCAAAAGAAGAAGGAGCTTCTTGCCGTCTACTTTAAGATTTTTAGCAATATTTACGAAATCTTTCGTCTTCGGAGCCTCAAAGTTGAAATCTTCTACCACGAGGATAGCCTGCTCCTGAGCCTTGTAGGAGAGTGCTGATCTACGAGCAAGATTCTTTACTTTTTTGTTGAGCTTGAAACGATAATCGCGGGGCTTCGGTCCAAAGACACGACCACCACCTACGAGGACCGGTGAGTTGATGTCGCCACGGCGAGCACCACCGCCACCCTTCTGACGTCCGAGCTTGCGGGTTGAACCAGAAACCTCGCTTCTCTCCTTGCTCTTGTGCGTACCCTGGCGTTGGTCAGCCATGTACTGCTTCACATCAAGGTAGATAACGTGATCGTTTGGTTCGATACCGAAGATGCTCTCGCTGAGAGTCACCTTACGGCCGGTCTCCTGACCTTTGATATCCAATACGTTAATATCCATTACTTGTTGATGATTACGGTTGAACCAATGCATCCAGCCACGCTGCCCTTTACGAGGAGCAGATTGTGCTCTGGAATTACCTTTAACACTTTGAGGTTCTGGGTAGTAACCCGGTCGCCTCCCATCTGGCCGCCCATGCGCATACCCTTGAACACCTTAGCGGGGTAGGAGCAGGCACCGATAGATCCCGGCTTGCGAGCACGGTCATCCTGACCGTGGGTAGACTGACCGACGCCACCGAATCCGTGACGCTTCATAACACCCTGGAAACCCTTACCCTTGGAGGTACCGACGACATCTACAAACTGAACGTCGTTGAACAGCTCCACCGTAATGGTATCACCGAGGTTGTAGTCCTCATCAAACTTGAACTCGGCCAAGTGCTTCTTGGGCGTTGTGCCGGCCTTCTTGTAGTGTCCCTGCATCGGCTTGGAGGTATTCTTCTCCTTAGCCTCGCCGAAACCCAACTGAACAGCCTTGTAACCATCCTTCTCAACGGTCTTAATCTGGGTTACAACACAAGGACCAGCTTCGATAACAGTGCACGGCACGTTCTTGCCGTCGGCACTGAAAACGGATGTCATTCCGATTTTCTTTCCTAATAATCCTGGCATTTCAATAATGTGTTTCTAAATGACTTGAATAGATAAAACGTAGGCATTAAACCTTAATCTCGACCTCAACACCCGACGGAAGCTCCAACTTCATCAGCGCGTCCACCGTCTTGGCGGTAGAACTGTAGATGTCGATGAGACGCTTGTAATCGGAGAGCTGGAACTGCTCTCGCGCGACTTCTTGTTTACGAAGGTCGAACGGTTGACCGTGTAGATACGCTTGTGCGTAGGCAATGGAATCGGGCCGCTGACGATAGCACCCGTAGCCTTGACAGCCTTGACAATCTTCTCGGCCGACTTGTCAACGAGCTGATGGTCGTAAGACTTCAGCTTGATGCGAATTTTTTGACTCATGTCGTTTTTTAAAATAATTAATTGAATAAAATAATTTTGTTCTTGAAAAAGATGGGGATACGCCCTCATAAGAGTCATTCGCTATGCTGGCGTCCGCCATCCTTTATATCTCATACCATCCCGGGAGAGAAAGCTCCCTCCCGGGACAGTTAAGATTCATTTTACTTCACCAACTCGGGATGGCCATTGAGTTCCGTCAAGATCTCCTTGGCAAGAGCAGAGGAAACCGGTGAGTGGTGATCGTACTCCATAGAAGAAGTAGCGCGACCAGAGGTGATGGTTCGCAGGGCGGTCACATAGCCGAACATCTCCGACAACGGAACCATAGCCTTGACGATACGAGCACCGCTACGAGCCTCGTCCATTCCCTGAACCAGACCACGGCGCTTGTTCAAGTCGCCGATAACGTCACCCATGTTCTCCTCCGGCGTAACAACCTCTACGCGCATGATCGGCTCCATGAGGACCGGACCAGCCATCGGGCAGAGCTTCTTGAAGGCCTGGTGAGCGACCAACTCGAAGGAGAGCTGATCGGAGTCGACCGGGTGGAAGCTACCGTCGGTGAGCGTGACCTTCAGACCCGTCATCGGGAAGCCACCGAGCACACCATTGGAGAGGCAGTCACGGAAGCCCTTCTCAACAGAGGGGATAAACTCCTTAGGCACGTTACCACCCTTGACGACATTGACAAACTGCAAGTCGCCCTCCTTGAAGTCCTCATCCTTCGGCTCGATGGTGACGTCGATACAAGCGAACTTACCACGACCACCAGACTGCTTCTTGAAGGTCTCGCGGCTCTGAGCGGCGCGTGAGATAGCCTCCTTGTAGTTAACCTGCGGCTTACCCTGGTTGCACTCCACCTTGAACTCGCGCTTCAAGCGGTCGATGATGATATCGAGGTGAAGCTCACCCATACCGAGAGATAATCGTCTGCCGCCGCTCTGCTCGTCCGTGCGGACGGTGAACGTCGGATCCTCCTCGGCCAGCTTGGCAAGACCGTTGTCGAGCTTTGGCGATGTCTGCCTGGCTCTTCGGCTCCACAGCGATGGAAAGCACCGTGTCAGGGAAACTCATAGACTCCAGCACGATCGGATGATCCTCAGAGCAGAGGGTATCACCCGTGCGGATATCCTTGAAGCCCACACCAGCGCCGATGTCACCAGCGTCGATAGACTGCATGGGGATCTCCTTGTTGGAGTTCATCTGGAAGAGGCGGCTGATACGCTCCTTTTTGCCAGAGCGCGGGTTATAGACATAAGAACCAGCCTCGACCTTACCGGAATAAACGCGGAAGAAGACCAGACGACCCATGAACGGATCGGTAGCGATCTTGAACGCCAAAGCAGCAGTCGGCTCGCTCTCGCTCGGCTTGCGATCCTCTTCCTCCTCAGTATCGGGGTTCGTGCCCACGATAGCCTCCGTGTCGAGCGGAGAGGGAAGGAAGGCGCAAACATAGTCGAGCAGCGGCTGAACACCCTTGTTCTTGTAAGAAGAACCGAGCAGCATCGGCGTGCACTCCATAGAGATACAACCCTTGCGGATAGCAGCGATGATCATCTCCTCGGGAATATCCTTACCATCAAGGTAGAGCTCCATCAGCTCATCGTCAAAGCTTGAGGCAGCATCGAGCAACTTCTCACGCCACTCCTCAGCCTCGTCAACGAGTTCAGCAGGAATATCCTCGATGTCGTACTCGGCACCCATCGTCTCGTCGTGCCACAGGATGGCCTTCATCTTGATGAGGTCCACGACACCCTTGAAGTTCTCCTCAGCACCGATAGGAATCTGGATAGCAACCGGATTGGCACCCAGGATATCCTTCATCTGCTGTACGGTCTCAAAGAAGTCGGCACCCGAACGGTCCATCTTGTTGACATAACCGATACGCGGCACGTTGTACTTGTCGGCCTGACGCCACACAGTCTCTGACTGCGGCTGAACGCCGTCAGCAGCGGAATAGGTAGCAACAGCTCCGTCGAGCACACGCAGCGAGCGCTCTACCTCGGCCGTGAAGTCGACGTGACCCGGAGTATCGATCAGGTTGATCTTATACTTATTCTTGTTATACTCCCAAGAGCATGTGGTGGCAGCGGAAGTAATAGTGATACCACGCTCCTGCTCCTGCGCCATCCAGTCCATTGTGGCCGCACCATCGTGTACCTCGCCAATCTTGTGCGTCTTACCTGTGTAGAACAGGATGCGCTCTGATGTGGTCGTCTTACCGGCATCGATGTGAGCCATGATACCGATGTTACGGGTCAAATGTAAATCGCGATTTGCCATTGTCTTATTACCTTGTCCTTAATGTGTGAAAAGATTAGAATCTGAAGTGTGCGAAAGCACGGTTGGCCTCAGCCATGCGGTGCATATCCTCCTTACGCTTGAACGCACCACCCTGGTTGTTGAAGGCGTCCATGATCTCAGCGGCCAACTTCTCAGCCATGCTCTTGCCACCGCGCTTGCGTGCGAAGGCGATCATGTTCTTCATGGAGACACTCTCCTTGCGGTCGGGACGAATCTCAGTAGGAACCTGGAACGTAGCACCACCGATACGGCGGCTCTTCACCTCCACCTGCGGAGTGATGTTGTCGAGGGCCTGCTTCCAAACCTCAAGCGGGGTCTTCTCCTCGCTCTTCACCTTGGCGCCTACGAGCTCGAGGGCAGTGTAGAAGATCTCATAAGAGGTATTCTTCTTACCGTCGTACATCAGGTGGTTGACAAACTTGGTGACCTTCTGGTCATTGAACTTCGGATCCGGGAGGATCACATGCTTCTTTGGTTTTGCTTTTCTCATTTTATTATTTGAAATTCTATTCTGCGGAGGCTGTCGTCTTTGCGTTCTTCAATGCCCACACTTGGGCGTTTACTCAACCTTATTGATTTCCATTCTCCAGCAAAACGATGTTTCTTTCGATTTTTAGCTCTTACACCTTGATACCAGACATCTCCGCCTGTTATCTTCGGTTAGGGGTTGGGGTGGCTATTTATTCCGCGAGGGTCAAGCCCTTGTCTCTATCAGAAACTACTCGGCCCTCGCAGAACGGGAGAATTTTACTTCTTAGCCTTAGGACGCTTTGCACCGTACTTAGAGCGGCGCTGCGTACGGTTGGCTACACCAGCCGTATCAAGCGTACCACGGACGATGTGATAGCGCACACCAGGGAGATCCTTCACACGACCGCCACGAACCAGCACGATGCTGTGCTCCTGAAGGTTGTGACCCTCTCCGGGGATGTAGGAGTTAACCTCCTTCTGATTGGTCAAACGCACACGGGCAACCTTACGCATTGCCGAGTTAGGCTTCTTAGGGGTCGTCGTATAGACACGAACACAAACACCACGACGCTGAGGACAGTTGTCCAGCGCGGGAGACTTGCTCTTGTCCACGATTACCTGTCTGCCTTTTCTTACTAATTGCGAAATAGTAGGCATTGTTTTACTTTTTTATTTATATTTATTTTGTTTATTATCAACGTTTTGCGAATTGCAGCGTATCGTCCCAAAAGGACATTTTACCACTATGCAATTTCGAGGTGCAAAGGTACGAAGATTTCCCGAAATGACCTAACTATATAGAGAGGAAAATTTTGAGGACCGGAAAATATTAGCAACAAATAATATCCATTTGTATTTTTTAACCAGCATAAACTCTGAGCGATCCTCTGTAGCAGAAGTGAAAATCCAGCAAACTACAACGAATAAGACGACGACGGCGCCTCACAAAACCACAATACAAAAGGGGTTATTAGCATGATGAAGGATCACTTCGAGGTTCCGTCACTTTATATACTATATAATGTACGCGCGCAAGCAAATCGCCTATCTATAAGCACATGGCAGAAGAATAGAAGAAGGATAAAAAACTGAAACCGAGAAAAAAGCATGGACAAAGAGCAAGGACAAGGCCAGCTAACGGTATATTTGACAACTTTTCTTACTAATTTGGTGTTTACGCGCATTTTTTTATGCCAAAACTTGCACCGGAAAGAGAAAACACACACCTTTACAGTGTACTATTTAAGTGGTACACTATAACAGGAGAACAATAACGAATAAAAACCAAAAACAGACAAGGATATGATTGAAGTACAGAACCTCAGCTTTTCCTACCCGGGCGCCTCAAGCAAGGTGTTCGACGGGTTCCAGCTTAAGCTCGAATCGGGCCATACCTGTGGCCTTTTGGGGCGCAACGGAACGGGCAAGAGTACCCTACTCTACCTCGCCTCGGGACTACTCCGCCCGAAGAAGGGCCATCTCTATATCGACGGCATGGAATCGGCCCAGCGCGATCCGTTGATGCTCAGCCGCATCTTCCTCGTGCCGGAGGAGTTTTCGCTGCCCGAGATGTCGCTTCAGAAATACGTCTCGCTCATCCGTCCCTTCTACCCCCGCTTCAACGAGCAGGTGCTCAACGACTGCCTCTCGGCCTTCGAACTGCCCGACGTCCGCAACCTGCGCCAGCTCTCGATGGGTCAGAAGAAAAAGGTATTTATGAGCGTCGCCCTTGCCGCAGGCACAGAATGGCTGTTGATGGACGAGCCTACCAACGGCCTCGACATTCCCTCGAAAGCCACGTTTCGTCAAGTAGTGGCGAAGAACTTGTCGGACGACACGACACTCATCATCTCCACCCACCAGGTCCACGACGTAGAGCAGCTGATAGACCACGTCGTCATCCTCGACCAGTCGCGCCTGCTTTGCGACGCAAGCGTGGGCGAGATCACGCAGCGCTACAGCTTTGAGACCAGACAGGCCAACGAGATGAGCAACGACGTGCTCTATGCCGAACCATCTCTCCAAGGCAACAACGTGATCGTCCCCCATGCAGCCAACGAGCCAGAGACACAACTCAACTTGGAGATGTTCTTCTCGGCCGTCACCTTAGGCAAGATTCAAATGTAAATTGTAGAACCCAACAAGAAACAGTATGACCCAGTTCAATATACAGCGCATGAAGCAATACGCCCAATGGCAGCTTGCCACTCACCGTGCCACCCTGCTAAAGATTACGGGCGTAGCCACATCCGCATTCATCCTCATGTTCCTCTTCGTCAAGTATGTCTCCCATAGAGACCTCCAGACGCAGAGCGACGACCTCACCCTGTTGTGGATAGGCTGCTTCGCCTTCTGCGGCGTCCAAGTGTTCCCCAACCTGCTAAGCAAGCAAGAGCGCACGTCGCTCCTCATGCTGCCGGCCTCAAATGCCGAGAAATTCCTCACCAGCTATATCGGCGTTTTGCTCACAGCCTTTGTCGTTCCCCTCGTCTCCTTCTTTGTGGCCGACGTGGTGCAATGGTTCATCTCGCTCTTGACCGACCACAAGCAAGCATTGCTGCTCACCCCGCTCGCCTTCTCCGACGCCCTCGACCTGCTAAGCAAGTTTTTTGGCGAGAACGCACAGATAGCATGGGCCGGACTTCCGAACATCCTCTGGCTCCACTCGTTCTATCTTCTAAGCGGCCTATTCTTCAAAAAGCTGCGCTGGCTATCGGCCACCATCACCCTGGGCGCGCTTGCCACCTTGACGACGTTATCCATCGCCATCGGTGGCTTCCTATTCCTCGACACGCTGAAGGACAGCGATTACAGTATCGAGTTCGTGCCGTGGGCTGGAGACGCCCTCATGCACGGCACGTCCATCCTCTTCCTGCTGCTGACCGTGCTCAACTACTGGTTGTCATTTCGCATCTTCAAGCGCTTGCAGGTCATCAACAATCGCTTCTTCAATTGGTAAATAACATTAAAGACTAGGGGGGCTTATGTCACAAAACTGCATTTTGCTGCGTATATAGGAAAGAGCGGCAGGTGCAAGACATGCTATCCCCCATAAAAGAAAGGGACAAGAATATGAAAACCATTTGCATCAAACTCATCGCCCTTGTCACCATCCTGGTGACCAGTAGTTGTAGGGTCCACTCCACCCAAGAGGAGTTTGGCCCCAGCCGCAAGCAGAACGTCGCCGTAGCCGACTTCGACGAAATAGACCTCTCAGGCGGTCTCCAGGTCGTCTATGCCGAAGGCACTACCCCCAAGGTGACGGTAGAAGGCCCGGAGAAACTGATCGGCTACGTAAAGGTAGTACAAAAGGGCAAGCGACTCTACTTCAGTTGCAAGCCTTTGCCCAACAAGGGTCCGAGGATTGGCAAAAACCCGATCGACCTGATCACGATCACCATCCAGTCGAAGTCGCTTCGACGCGTAGAGGTGAGCGGCGCCTGCGACCTGAAGGCCAAGCACGTCCAGACAGCCGACGACTTCAAGCTCAAGGCCAGTGGGGCAAGCGACCTGGAACTGGGCACGCTCCGTTGTGCCAAAGCCCATATAGAGGCTGATGGCGCATCCGATATCGATATTGATCACATTGCTTGCGGCGAAGTCAATTTGCAATCATCCGGCGCCAGCGACATTCAGCTGAAGAACGTAGAAAGTCGCGAGCTCAACGCAAGGCTGGGCGGAGCGAGCGAACTGGAGGCTTCCCTCACGGGCGTGGAGACCATCAAGGCAGACCTTAGCGGCGCAAGCGAGGCCGACTTGAAGTTCAACAACTGCGGCACAACCCTCCTCTCGGCCAGCGGGGCGAGCAACGTGGACCTCTCGGGCACGATCCGCTCGCTGACGAAGAACGTCGGCACGGGCAGCAATGTCAAGGAAGAAAAACTGACCATTGGTCGCTAATCTCAAGCAAGGAAAGGACTACAGTTATGAGTTTCACGAATAACAAGGCCATTTTCGAGCAAATAGCCGACCGTCTGGCCGACGAGATCATGGCGGAGAACTATCCGCCTGGCGGACGGATACCCAGCGTCCGAGAGTATGCGGCTCTGCTACAAGTCAATACCAATACCGCCATCAAAGGCTACGAACTGCTCGCCTGCGAGGGAATCATCTTCAACAAGCGGGGCATGGGCTATTTTGTCGCCGAGGATGCACGCCACCACATCGCCCAAAGACGGCAGGAGGAGTTTATGGAGACCACCCTGCCCGAACTGTTCCGCCAGATGCGGCTGCTCAACATCGGTATCGATGAAGTAGCCCAAAAGTGGGAAGAAAGCAAAAGGGAATAATACCCGCCTCCTCCCCTCTCCGATCGGGAGGGGAGGAGACGCAACAAGAGATATTAAAGACAACAAAGAACGATTCATCATGGGAAGAGACAACACCAAAGGCAAAATACAGAGGACAATCCTCCACTATTTGTCATGGAGAGGGATGGCTGCCAGCCTCGCCATGGCCGCCCTTCCAGCCACGGCAGCTGAGCCCGACTCGCTGGCCATCGACACGATGTCCTACGACCTGGGAGACGTCACGGTGACGGCCCAGCGAAAACTCGTCAAGAACGACATCGACAAGCTGACCTACGACGTGGCCAACGACGAGACGGCACGCACCAAGAACACCCTCGACATGCTCCGTTCCGTGCCCCTCGTGACCATAGACGGTCAGGACAACATCAGCATCAAGGGGTCGTCCTCGTTCAAGGTCTATCGCAACGGCCACGCCGACCCCACCCTCTCCTCACAAAACCTCAAGGACGTGCTCAAGTCGATCCCTGCCTCACAGATCAAAAAGGTGGAGGTCATCACCGACCCAGGCGCCAAAGAAGATGCCGAGGGCACACAATATATCCTCAACCTCGTCATGCAGAACAACTCCCACCTGGCAGGCGTGACGGGCACAGTGTCGGCCAACTACAATCCCTTGCGCCAAGGGCCGGGCATGGGTACTATGCTGACGATACAGAAGGGCAAATTGGCCACGTCCATCAACTATGGATACCAGCACGACAAGAAAGACCAGGGCAACGACGCGACCCGCCAGTACCTGAAGACGGGCCAGTTGATGGAGTCGCGCTTACGCAATACCACGATGACCAACGTCCATTACGGCAACATCAGCGCAAGCTACGAGGTCGATTCGCTCAACCTTCTGACTCTCAACTTTGGTGGCTACTACTACAATGCGGGCATCGGAAGCGTGAACGGATACGAGCGTATGACCAATGGCGACGGACAGTTGGCCTACTTCTACAATGTCAACGCCCAGCTCCCGACCTACTACGCCTACAACTTCGGAGGACGACTGAACTACCAGCACAAGACCCGCAAGGAGGGAGAGGTGTTCACCGCATCCTATCAGTTGCAGACCACCCGTTCCCACCAGGACAAGACCGAGCAATACCTGAACATCTTCAACCTGCCCGTCAGCTACACAGGCTACGAAAACAACAGCCGCACGCAGTTTGACGAGCATACCTTCCAGCTCGACTACGTACGCCCGCTAGGGAAGTGGTTCAAGTGGAATGCGGGTGCGAAATACATCTTCCGCACGAGTGAGTCGGACGTATGGCTGACCTATACGGGGGCGGAGGAGATGAACCAGCACTCCCTCTTCCAGCACAACACCCAGATAGCAGCAGCCTACACGGAGTGGCTCTACTTGGGCAGCAAGATCCAGGCACGAGTAGGCTTGCGCTATGAATATAGTTTCTTGAAGGCAGAATACCCCGACGGGGCGCAGTCTGGCTTCCACAAGCGGCTCCACGACTGGGTCCCCTCGGCCTCCGTGCGCTACGCCCTGACGGACGCACAGTCGCTGAAGCTCTCATTTTCATCCAACATCAACCGCCCGGGCATCGACTACCTCAACCCCGCCGAGGAAAGGAGCCCCAACTCCCTGAGCTATGGCAACCCGGGGCTGAACAGCTCGCGCAACTACAACCTGCAACTGGAGTACAACTACATCACGACCAAGGCTACCTGGATGGGTGGCGCCAGCCATACGTTCTGCAACAACCAGATAGGACAGTTGTGGTTTGACCAAAACGGCCTCTCCGTCACGACCTATGGCGACCTTCTCCACAGCCGCAGCTGGATGCTCTGGGCCTACGTGCAGACCGCCCTTTGGCGAGGCGCCAACCTGGGTGGAGGTCCCAACATTTTCTATCTCACCAAGAAGGACAGCCAGACGGGGCTTGAGCATAGCAGATGGAGCAGCTGGAACACCATCAACTTCACCCAGAAGCTGCCCTGGAAACTCACCTTCGGCCTCAACGGAGGCTTCAATATCGGCAACGAGGTGGAGAGCGTCTATTCCTACTCCGAGCCTTCCCACTACTGGTATGCCTCGCTCAGCCGTTCCTTCCTCAAGGAAGACCGTCTGTCGGTACGCCTGTCGGCAGGCAACCTCTTTGGCCCAGACCTGCGCTCCTATCCCTCCCACACCGTCCAGGGCGACTTCCGTGGCACCCAGACATGGCTGGGCTCACAACGACATGTAGGCATCAGAATCTCGTGGCGTTTTGGTTCACTCCGTGGAGGTGTGAAGTCTGTGGACCGCACCATCGAGAACGACGATATAGTGGGCGGCATCTCGACAGGAGGCGGCAACAAGCAATAGTTTAGTCGATTACCCAAACGACCGCGCACGCATTGGAATGGTCAAACTATGGCACGACATTCCGATGGGTGCGCTTTTTTGTGCTCATCCGGCTGGGGTGGTTAGCGTTCTTTCAATACAGCCTGCTTATGAAGCAAACAACAAGTACAGTATATCCGCCCCGCAAGGATTGGAAATACTATCACAAAAAAGGCACCCTGCCCTCGATGAAGAGGACCGGATGCCAAAAACTTCACATTATGAAAATTTAAAACACTTAGCCTGGCTTAAGCCTCGCCCTTCGGCGTACCGAACGGGGCGACGGTGCGAGCACCACCCTGCTGCGGCAATTCAATTTTGCCAAACTCCTTCTCGTAGCGAGTGATGTTGTCGTTGAGGGCTGCGAGCAGACGCTTGGCGTGCTCCGGAGCGAGGATCACGCGCGAACCGACCTGTGCCTTCGGCATGCCCGGAAGCAACATGGCGAAATCAGCTACAAACTCGTTCTTCGAGTGAGAGATGATTGCGAAGTTAGAATATATGCCCTTAGATACCTCGGGGCTGAGGTCGATCTGCAAGCCTTGCTGCTGCGGCTTCTGGTTGTTGTCCATTGTCTTGTTATTTTTTCGTTAGTATTGATATGTTCTGGTATGCAAAGTTAAGGAAAAAAATGGGGAGTACCAAACAAAAAGGCAGAAAAAGCCCACAAAAATTTATGCTGGGCCAGCTTACCCCCTGCTCCAGGGCCACCCGAAAGAAACCAAGGCCGACGTGACTCCCTCAAGGAAGTCCGTCGGCCTTGGCCTATTCCTATATTGCTGCGCACCCTCGTCAGCCCCAGACAGGCTGCGATTTGAGCGGGCGCACATACCCTTTTACTCAAAAGTTAGAACTCGGCGTTCTTCGGAGTGCGTGCGAACGGTATGACGTCGCGGATGTTCTGCATACCCGTGACGAAGAGGATGAGGCGCTCGAAGCCCAGTCCGAAACCGCCGTGGGGGCAGGAGCCATAGCGACGCGTGTCAAGATACCAGTCGTAGGAACTGGCCTTCATGCCGCGGGCCTCAATCTCGGCCACGAGCTTGTCGTAGTTCTCCTCACGCACGGATCCACCAATGATCTCGCCGATGCGCGGGGAAGAGGACGTCCGTGCCCTGCATGGTCTTGTCGTCGGCATTCTTCTTCATATAGAAAGCCTTGATCTCCTTCGGATAGTCGGTCATGATGACGGGGCGCTTGAAGTGCTCCTCCACGAGGTAGCGCTCGTGCTCGCTCGACAGGTCCATACCCCAACCCGTGATGGGGAACTCAAACTTGCGACCGTTCTTGACCGCCTCCTCCAGGATGTTGATACCCTCGGTGTAGGTCAGTCGGACGAAGTCCTCCTTGACTACCGACTCGAGCGTGGCGATAAGCTGCTTGTCGATCATCTTGTTGAGGAACTCCAGGTCGTCGCGGCAGTTATCCAGGGCCCAGTTAACGCAATACTTGATGAAGTCCTCCTCGAGGTCCATCAGTCCCTCCTGGTCGAGGAAGGCCACCTCTGGCTCCACCATCCAGAACTCGGCCAGGTGGCGCGGCGTGTTGCTGTTCTCGGCACGGAAGGTCGGTCCGAAAGTATAGATAGCGCCGAGGGCCGTGGCTCCAAGCTCACCCTCGAGCTGGCCGCTCACGGTGAGGTTGGTCTTCGTTCCAAAGAAGTCCTTGGAGTAGTCCACCTCTCCCGCCTTGGCGACACGGTCGAGGTCGAGCGTCGTCACCTGGAACATGTTGCCCGCGCCCTCGCAGTCGCTGGCCGTCACGATCGGCGTGTGGAAATAGTAGAATCCATGATCGTGGAAGTACTTATGGATGGCGATGGCCATGTTGTGGCGGATGCGGAAGACGGCGCCAAAGGTGTTGGTGCGCAGGCGCAAATGGGCATACTTGCGCATGTACTCGAAGCTCTGACCCTTCTTCTGCATGGGGTAGTCGGCCGGGCAAAGACCATAGACCTCGATCTCCTTACATTGGATCTCGCTGGTCTGTCCCTTGCCCTGACTCTCCACGAGCGTGCCGACCACGCTGAGGCAGGCTCCCGTGGTGATGCTCTTGAGCGTCTCGGCATCCACCGTGGCCGGATCTACCACCACCTGGATGTTGTTGATCGTCGAGCCATCGTTGAGGGCAATGAAATCTACGGCCTTGCTGCTGCGATGCGAGCGCACCCAGCCCTTCACATTTATGTCTTTTCCGAAGTCGGTACACTTGAGTGCATCGACCACTTTTGTTCTTTTCATCTCTTGTGTTGTTTGAAGATTGTTGCTCTCTACAAGCATCCCCATCCCCCAATTCTCCACAGAGCGCTGGTAGTGTTCATGCGGAACTACAATCCGCACGGCTCCCCGAGGCCCTATATATATTTAAGGAGAAGACGGGATGAGGGTGTTGTGAGATGAGTACTTATTCGAATGCGCCCATACGCAGCATCTCCACCTCCTTCTGGGTGAGGAAACGCCAGTCGCCGCGGCGCAGATTCTTCTTCGTCAAACCGGCAAACTGTACACGGTCGAGCTTCACCACACGATAGCCAAGGCTCTCGAAGATGCGGCGCACGATGCGGTTCTTGCCGCTGTGGATCTCGATGCCGACCTGCTTCTCGTCCGTCGGGCTGGCATACTCGATGGCGTCAGCATGCACCTCGCCGTCCTCCAGCTCGATGCCCTCGGCGATCTTCTGCAGGTCCGTGGCCGTGACGGGCTTGTCGAGATAGACGTGATAGACCTTCTTCTTGAGGAACTTCGGATGGGTCAGCTTGCTGGCCAAGTCGCCATCGTTGGTCAGAAGCAGCACACCCGTGGTGTTGCGGTCGAGACGTCCTACGGGGTAGATACGCTCCTCGCAAGCGTTCTTCACGAGGTCCATGACGGTCTTGCGCTGCTGCGGATCGTCGCTCGTGGTGACATAGTCCTTCGGCTTGTTGAGCAGCACATAGACCTTCTTCTCCATCGTGACGGGCTGGTCGCGGAACTTCACCTCGTCGGAGCGCAAGACCTTCGTGCCAAGCTCTGTGACTACCGTGCCATTGACCAGCACGGCACCAGCCTGGATATATTCGTCGGCCTCACGGCGAGAGCAAACTCCGGCGTTGGCCAGATACTTGTTCAGGCGAATCGGCTCGTTGGGATCGATGTTCTCCTCCTTATATTCGATACGCTTCTTGAGCGAATACTTCGCGTTGGGATTGTAGCCCGGCGTATGCTGCCTGCGGGGCTGTCCGTAGCCGCCACGCTGCTGGTAGCCGCCCTGCTGGAAGCCCTCCTGCTGATAGCCGCCCTGCTGGTAGCCCCGCTGCTGATAGCCACCCTGCTGGCGCTGCTGGTAGCCACCCTGCTGGCGCTGCTGGTAGCCACCCTGCTGACGCTGCTGGTAGCCACCCTGCTGGCGCTGCTGGTAGCCACCCTGCTGACGCTGCTGATAGCCCTCCTGCTGCTGACGCGGCTGATAGCCCTCCTGCTGCTGACGCGGCTGATAACCCTCCTGCTGCTGACGCGGCTGATAGCCACCCTGCTGCTGGCGCTGCTGATAGCCGCCCTGCTGGCGCTGCTGGTAGCCACCCTGCTGGCGCTGCTGATAGCCGCCCTGCTGACGCTGACGGGGCTGATAGCCACCCTGCTGACGCTGCTGGTAGCCACCCTGATAATTGTTTCTCGGGCGATAGCCGCCCTGATACTGTCCGCCCTGCGCGCCCTGGAGTCCTGCTCCGAAGCCTTCTGGACGGAAGCCGCCCTCGCCACCTTGGTTGCTGCGGTCGCTGCTGTAAGCGCGCTGCGAGTGGATGCGCGGACGCTGAGGCCGCGATGAGCGATAATCCTTCTGCTCACTATTACCCTGACTCTCAGAAGAGTTGGCCTCGCGGCCACGCTCATCCTGTCCGTAAACGGGTTCCTGCTTGTTCTCTAATTCTTCTGCCATAACAGTATTGTTTTGAATGATAGATATGGCCTCACGGCCAAGTAATATATAAAATTGTCTTGATTAGATACCTGTGTAGTTGTGCGGCGTGATGGCGAGCAGTTCCTTGCGCACCTCGTCGCTGACGTTGAGCGTGGCGATGAAGTCGTGGATGGTCTGCTCCGTCACCTTCTCGTTGCCGCGGGTGAGCTGCTTCAGGGCCTCGTAGGGATGCGGGTAAGCCTCGCGACGCAAGATGGTCTCTGGATGGCCTCAGCCACGACGGGCCACATATTGTCGAGGTCCTGTGCGATTTTCTCCTTATTTAATATAAGTTTGCGAAGTCCCTTGAGGGTGCTCTGGATGGCGATGATGCTGTGGGCCACGGGCACGCCTACGTTGCGCAGCACGGTACTGTCGGTCAGGTCGCGCTGCAGACGGCTCACGGGCAGCTTGGCGGCGAGGAACTGCAGCACGGCGTTGGCCACGCCGAGGTTGCCCTCGCTGTTCTCGAAATCGATGGGGTTGACCTTGTGGGGCATGGCGCTCGAGCCGACCTCGCCCTTCTTGATCTTCTGGTGGAAATACTCCATCGAGATATACATCCAGACGTCGCGGTCGAGATCGATCATGATGGTGTTGATGCGGCGGATAGCATCGAAGATGCTGCCCAGGTGGTCGTAGTTGCTGATCTGCGTGGTCCATTGCTCGCGCTCCAGTCCGAGTTTCTCGGAGACGAAGCGGTTGGCGAAGGCGCGCCAGTCATACTCGGGGTAAGCGACGTGGTGGGCGTTGAAATTGCCCGTGGCGCCACCAAACTTTGCCGTGAACTTGCAGGCCTTGAGGGCGTCGAGCTGCTCGCGCAGGCGATAGACATAGACCTCGATTTCCTTGCCCAGGCGCGTCGGCGAGGCAGGCTGGCCATGGGTCTTGGCGAGCATCGGCACGTCCTTCCACTCCTCGGCATAAGCCTGGAGCTGGTCGATGAGCTCATCGACCTGGGGATAATAGACCTCCAGGAGCGACTCCTTGATGGACAGGGCACGCTCGTGTTGTTGATGTCCTGCGAGGTGAGTCCGAAATGGATAAACTCCTTGTAGGCATCCAGTCCGCCGATGGCGTCAAACTGCTCCTTGATGAAATACTCCACGGCCTTGACGTCATGGTTGGTCACCTTCTCGATGTCCTTCACGCGGGCGGCATCCTCCTCCGTGAAGTCGCGGTAGATGCTGCGAAGACGGTCGAAGAGGGCCGTGTCGAAGCCCTTGAGCTGCGGCAGGGGGAGCTCCACGAGCGTGATAAAGTATTCGATTTCCACGCGGACGCGATAACGTATCAGCGCAAACTCTGAGTAATAGTCGGCCAGGGGCTCGGTCTTGCCTCTGTAGCGTCCGTCAATAGGAGAAATGGCGGTCAATGTATCCAGCTTCATCATTATATATATTAAACGCTGCAAAATTACGAAATTAATTCCGTTCCGCTGCCAAACGGGTGGCTAAAAGTCCTTAAAATCTCGCCTCTTTTCGTCAACGTCTCCTTTCTCCCCCAAAAAAATATTTAATTTTGCAAGCATCTGTACCAAGCTTCACCACGAGCCCAACACAGACGACAAAACAACAAAGCAAGATGAAGAAAACTACTCGCTTATTAAAATGGCATTTTAAACTTTTGTGGCAAAATATAAAATGCCATTTTAATAATACAGGATAGACAACGGCTATATAGCTTGTCATGAAAAGGAGGCTTGGAGAACCATCACGACCTCAATTGCATGATATCACAAAAAACACTTTGTTGGCTTTGTTTACCACAAAGACTCATCTAAAGCCACGTATTATGACAACACGCAGAAGACGGACGAAGCGGCCTTCTCATTGACAGAAATGCGGGAAAGGGCGAAGAAGATGGACGCAGCAAGGGCTTTTAGCCTGATTTTGATTTTGTTAAATGGATACGGAGAAATAGTTAATGGGGCGTTAATTCATGCTAATCGGCTTGCACTTGGCTGGACGGAAGGCTATTTGTATAGTGGCTGCGCCATGGCAATTTGCAAGCCAGCCATCAATCACATGAATTGCAAGGCGCGTCGAGTGGTTAAAATGTAAAATATAATCAAAAGAAACGATGACGAAAAAGTTAAATTTCTTATCAACATCTTCGGTTGGGAGTCGGAAAAGACCGTTCTCGTATCGGTCTCGTATCAATCACGTATTGATCCCGTATCGATCCCGTATCGTTCTCCTATTGTTCTCCTATCGTTCTCGCTTCCGGAAGCGGAAACAATACGGAAACAATACGGAAACAATATGAGATCGATATATGCTGGAAGGGAGGACGATACGTGGTGGGTAGATGGAGGAAGCGTGGCGGATACTTGGAGGAAGCGTGGTGGAGAAAGCCACGACCTCTGCCAGACCTTCCGACGCAGCATCAGGGCAAGCCTTGGCAAGGCGACTGCCAGCAAAGAGACGCAGATCGTCTCGCCTTAGCCTCTACCGCTGCTCATACTTCCGATGGAAGACCAGCAGACAGAGGGCGCCAGCCAACGCCATCGGCACGCCAATAAGGGCGGGAAAGTTGTATTCCAACCCCATCGCCACGGGGATTCCGCCCAGAAAAGCGCCTACGGCATTGCCCAGGTTGAAGGCGGCCTGGATGCAGCAGCCACCCAGCATTTCGCCACCCTCGGCATGCTTCACGATCAGAAACTGCTCAGGCGACCCGATGCCGAAAAGACAGACGCAGCAAACGAACATCAGCACCACCGAGACCCAACCAATGGGGGCGAGGAAGAAGGTGAGCAGGAGGGCGGCGGCGGCCAAGAACTGGAGGTAGCAGGTGAAACGGCCCGGCATGAGGCGGTCGGCAAACAGGGCGCTCACCTGATTGCCCACGACCATACCGCCACCAGCAAGAATCATCAGGAGCGAGATGCTGGCAGGGCTGAATCCGCCCTCCGTCTGCAGCAGCGGCGAGATGTAGCTGAACCAGCAGAGGATGCCGCCATTGCCCAGGAAGGTGGCAGCAATGATGAGCCAGGGCGCCAGGTTGCGCAGGAAGCGAAACTGCGCCTTCATGCCATGGTTGGGCAAAGCCTCGACGTCGGGCACCCATCGGTGGACCATATACAGGGTGAGGAGTCCGAGGACGATGCAGCTGGCGAAAGGCACGCGCCAACTGAATGTATGGCTGAGAAACGTACCAAGGGGAACGCCCAGCAAATTGGCTACCGGCATGCCTGCGCACATCATCGCCACGGCATTGGTCCCCTTGCCCTCCCGTGCTATCTTCACCGCCACGATAGTGGCCGTGCCGAAGTAGGCGCCATGGGGCAGTCCCGCGACAAACCGGGCGCAGAGCAGGATCCAGTAGGTGGGCGCCACAGAGGCGGCCATGGCGCCGAAAGTGATGAGCAAGGCCAGGAACACCAGTATATGCTTGGGCCGATACTTGTGCATGAGGATCAGCGAGAAGGCTCCGGCACAAACGCCGAGCGCATAGACCGAGATGAGGTGGCCTGCTTCTGGGATGGAAACATGCATGTTGTGGGCAATGTCGGTAATGATGCCCTCGATGATAAATTCGGCGATGCCCAGGGTGAACGTGCCCAGGGCAAGGGCAAATAGTCCTTTCTTCATTTGTGCTTGTGCAGTCTATGTTATCCTAAAAAATCGTCTGCAGAGAGGCCCTTTAAGGGAAAATTTCAGGGGGAGGGAAAAAAGAAAAAAGAAAATTCCCGCAGCCCCACGAATGAAGCCACGGGAACCACCCCTGTGGGCGTTGACGGATTCGAACCGCCGACCCTCTGCTTGTAAGGCAGATGCTCTAAACCAACTGAGCTAAACGCCCTTCTTCCGAAATGCGGGTGCAAAGGTACGCCTTATTTCCGACACCTGCAAATTTAGAGGGGAATTTTTCGCCAATCACGACTTTTCTATTGCACACGCCACGCTGAGGAGCCATGACAGAAACGTGGACTGAAAGCCCACACGCAGAGCCAAGGGCCCGCGTCATTTCTCAGGGCCATATAGAAAAACCACATGGACAGCAAGGTTGTTTGGACTGACTACCCTTGCCTGTTTCCCGAAACCATCCCGAAGCTTTGCTAACTGCCTTGAAGAGAAAAAGCGGACACCGTCCCACAGAGCAGCAGGACCAGACAAAGACAAAGCCACAGGAGCGAGCCACAAAGCCAAGCGTTTCAGTGTTTCAGCGTTTCAATCAAAAAAAAGCATGCCCCACTACTCCCTCCTCCCTATCAGCCCATACCTTAATTTTACCATTTACACTTATTACGGAGACTAATTGTTATAACATATTATATATTACATATTATATATTATATATAATAATAAACAATACAACAATAGGAGAAAGGAAAGGAAAAACTACACCTAGGTTATATTTGCATTGAAACGCTGAAACACTGAAACATTTCGAGTAAACTAATCTCACAAAACACTAATAACCAACCACTTACACCAACTACAAGGACAATATCATCAAACCAACAAGCGTATCAAAGCCCGCTACCGCAGTCTTTTCTTCGCCAAAAGACTGATAAAAATATCGTTTTCCTCTCCTCATTGGCCCGTCACCCACACTTCGACCCGCTTTTCGACTCGGCAGACGAAGCAGAGTTTGGGCGGCAAACTCTCAAAAAGGACTGCCGATACCACGGAAACCTTCCGCGATCCCACTTTGCGAGAGCCATTTTGCCTCTCTGCGACGCAATAAAACCCGCTCCGAGACCGTTTATAAGAATGTTATGCAATGGACGGACAGGATACGGCAGGTGAAGATTCTCCTCGTGGCCGCGGCAGTACTGATAGCCGTGGCCTCGCTGATTGTGTCCCACTTCCTGACGCGCGACCTCTCCAAAGAGGAGCGGGCACGCATGGAGGTGTGGGCGCAGGCCATGAAGTCGCTCTCGCAGGCCGACGAGAACACGGACCTGAGCCTCGTGCTGCGCGTGCTCAACGACAACAACACCATCCCCGTGGTGGTGACGGACCGCGACGGCGTCGTGACCGACTTCCGCAACGTACGCGTGAGCGGCAAGGACTATGCCGACTCGCTGCGCTACCTGACCCACATGGCCGAGCGGCTGCAGGCCTCGGGGCGCTGCATACGCATCTCGCTGAGCGAGCAGGTGAAGAGCGACTACATGAACGTCTGCTACGACGACTCGCTGATGCTCAAGCGCCTGGCCTGGTACCCGTTTATCCAGCTGGGCGTGGTGATGATCTTCGTCGTCGTGGCCATCTTCGCCCTGCTCACCTCCAAGCGGGCCGAGCAGAACAAGGTGTGGGTGGGACTCTCCAAGGAGACGGCCCACCAGCTCGGCACGCCCATTTCCTCGCTCATGGCCTGGCAGGAGATACTCAAGGAGAGCTACCCCGAAGACCCGCTCGTGGCCGAGATGGGCAAGGACGTGGAGCGACTGCAGCTCATCGCCGACCGATTCTCCAAGATCGGATCGCTCCCCGAGCCCGTGCCCTCCAGCCTCAACGACGTCATCGACCACGTCATCGACTACATGGACCGAAGGACCTCGCGCAAGGTAAGCATGGTCAAGGAGCTGCCCAAGGAGGACATCGTCGTCAGCCTCAACGCATCGCTCTTTGAGTGGGTGATAGAAAACCTCTGCAAGAACGCCGTCGACGCCATGGGCGGCGGGCAGGGCACCATCACGATCCACGTGGAGGAGACGGAGACGAAGGCCATCCTCGACGTCACGGACACGGGCAAGGGCATCCGCAAGAAAGACATCGGCAACGTCTTCCGGCCCGGCTTCACGACCAAGAAGCGAGGCTGGGGACTGGGACTGAGCCTGGCGAAGCGCATCGTGGAGGAATATCACCACGGACGCATCTACGTGCGCAGCTCGGAGGTGGGCAAGGGCACGACCTTCCGCATCGAGCTGCGGAAGTAGGAAGCAGCCGCGAAAAAGGCCCACAGATGCGCCACAAGTCCCCCAAGCCGCCCCAAGGAGCCGCACTATGGCCCCCGCGGGGTGAAGAAATACCATTTTTTAACTGCAAATTGTTGATAATCGGAAAAATGTTCGTACCTTTGCACCCCGATTATGGACTTAGACTACCTCCACATAGATCTGAAAAGCTTGGACTATGGCCGCACGGAGCGGACGCTGAGCTTGGACGACGCTTACTTCGAGGCGATAGACGCACCCGAGGTGAGGAGGGGAAACCTGTCCGTGAGGATCGCCATCGATCGCACCTCGCAGGACGCCTTTCTCCTCGACTTCCACATCACGGGCACGGTGACAGTCAGCTGCGACCGCTGCCTGGACGACATGGAGTTGCCCATCGAGGCCCAGGAGCGCATGGAGGCTAAGTTTGGAGAGGAAAGCTCAGAGGATGACGCTTGTGTGACGGTGGCCGAGGACGAAGGAATACTCGATGTCGCATGGCTCATCTACGAGTTGACGGCGCTCGCCATCCCCGTCAGGCACGTGCATGCACCTGGAAAATGCAACCCTGCCATGATACGGGTGCTCGAGGAGCACTCGGCCGTCCGAAGCGGAGAGGGAGACGAGAAAGCCACAGACCCGCGCTGGGCAGCACTCGAACAACTCAAGAAAAAGAATTAAAAAACAAAACAGATTAAAAAATTATGGCACATCCTAAAAGAAGACAATCGAAGACTCGTACGCTCAAGCGCAGAACGCATGACAAGGCAGTAGCTCCCACGCTCGCCGTATGCCCCAACTGTGGCGCCTACTACGTCTATCACACCGTATGCCCCACGTGCGGCTACTACCGCGGCAAGCTGGCCGTGGAGGTCGCTACCGCCGAGTAAACACCTTCTCATTGACATAAATGGAGAAGATAAACGCTATCATCACCGGTATCGGCGGCTACGTGCCCGACTACATCCTCACCAACCAGGAGTTGTCGCGCATGGTCGATACCACCGATGAGTGGATCCAGACGCGCGTCGGCATCAAGGAGCGGCGCATCCTCACCGAGGAGGGGCTGGGCACGAGCTACATGGCTCGCAAGGCCGCAAGCCAGCTGCTGGAGAAGACGGGAGCCGATCCCGACTCCATCGACGCGCTTATCGTCGCCACGACTACTCCCGACTACAAGTTTCCCTCGACGGCCTCCATCGTCGTCGGGCGACTGGGGATGCACAACGCCTTCGCCATGGACACGGCGGCGGCCTGCAGCGGATTCCTCTACACGCTCGACCTGGCCTGCTCGATGATAGAGAGCGGACGCTACAAGCGCATCATCGTCATCGGAGCCGACAAGATGTCGTCGATGGTCGACTACACCGACCGCAACACCTGCGTCCTCTTCGGCGACGGAGCGGGCGCGGTGCTCGTAGAGGGAACGACGGAGGAGGGTGTCGGCATGCAGGGATCCTACCTGCGTACCGATGGCAAGGGACTGCCGTTCCTTCACCTGAAAGCGGGCGGATCGGTATGTCCCCGTCACAGTTCACGGTGTCGCACAAGCTCCACTATATCTATCAGGAGGGGCGCACGGTCTTCCGCTATGCCGTCACGAAGATGAGCAACGACGTTGGAATGATGATGAGCCGATTCGGACTGACTCCCGATACCATCAACTGGGTGATACCCCACGAGGCCAACCGCCGCATCATCGAGGCCGTGGCCAAGTGCGCGGAGATACCGCTCGAAAAGGTCATCATCAACATCGACCGCTACGGCAACACGTCGGCAGCAACGATTCCGCTGGCCATGTGGGACAACGAGAAGCTGCTCAAGAAGGGCGACAACGTCATCTTCACGGCCTTCGCAGCCGGATTTGCCCATGGAGCATCCTACTGCAAGTGGGCCTACGACGGCGACGCGGTAGGAGCGGCGAAGTAGCGGACGGCTTCACAACAAATAAGTATGGGGCTCAGAACGTGAGGCGCAAGGGAGCGGCGACGCTTCCCCGTGGCCTGACGCTCTGAGCTTTTTTCGCTTTGGGCAGGAGACGGACTCCACACCCGGCCTTCTTCTCAATCCGCCAAATTGGTTTACTCCACAACAACATCATTATGCAGCACAAAGCAGGATTCGTCAACATCGTGGGCAACCCGAATGTGGGCAAGAGCACGCTCATGAACCAACTCGTGGGCGAACAGATCAGTATAGCGACCTTCAAGGCCCAGACCACACGCCATCGCATCATGGGCATCGTCAACACGCCAGAGGCACAGGTAGTATTCTCCGACACCCCGGGCGTGCTGAAGCCCAACTACAAGATGCAGGAGATGATGCTGGCATTCTCGGAGAGCGCACTCGCCGACGCCGACATCTTGCTCTACGTGACGGACGTGCGCGAGACGCCTACCAAGAACATGGACTTCCTGGAGAAAGTCTCGAAGATGGAGATACCCGTCATCCTCCTGATCAACAAGATCGACGAGAGCGAGCAAAACCAGCTCGGCGACCTCGTGGAGACATGGCACAAGCTGCTCCCGAAAGCAGAGATACTGCCCATCTCGGCCAAGAACAAGTTTGGCACGGAGATCCTGATGAAGCGCATCCTGGAACTCCTGCCCGAGAGCCCGGCCTACTTCGACAAGGACCAGCTCACGGACAAACCCGCCAAGTTTTTCGTCTCCGAGATCATCCGCGAGAAGATCCTCCGCTACTACGACAAGGAGATACCCTACTCCGTGGAGGTGGCCGTGGAGCGATTCAAGGAGGACGAACGGCTGATCCGCATCAATGCCGTCATCTACGTGGAGCGCGACAGCCAAAAGGGCATCATCATCGGCCACCAGGGACAGGCCCTCAAGAAAGTATCGGCAGAGGCACGCAAGTCGCTCGAGCAGTTCTTCGGCAAGAAGATCTTCCTGGAGACCTACGTCAAGGTCGATAAGGACTGGCGAAGCTCCAAGCGCGAGCTGCGCCTTTTCGGCTACGACCCACAATAAGGGCGCGCGCTCTCGCGAGCCACATCCCCCGGGAGAGGCAGCATCCCCAAAAAACGCTCACCCCTACCCCGCCCGCCAAGCGACGGACGGGACAAACGACAAGAAAAAAAACGGCCCTAACTGTATGCAGGGCATACTCTCGCCATCGGATGGCGAGGGCCGAAGAATGTTAAACTTCAGTAATTAAACAGACATCATGGCAAATTTAGTAGCTATCGTTGGCCGCCCGAACGTGGGCAAATCAACGCTTTTCAACCGTCTCACCAATAGCCGCCGCGCCATCGTGAGCGAGACGGCAGGCACCACCCGCGACCGCCAGTATGGCAAATGTCTCTGGAACGGGCGCGAGTTTTCGCTTGTTGATACAGGAGGCTGGGTCGTCAAATCGGACGACATCTTCGAGGACGCCATCCGCAAGCAGGTGCGCGTAGCCACGGACGAGGCCGACCTGGTGCTCTTCGTGGTGGACAACGAGACGGGCATCACGGACTGGGACGAGGACGTGGCACAGATCTTGCGCCGCGCAAGCGTGCCCATCCTGCTCGTGGCCAACAAGATAGACAATAGCGGACGATCGTACGAGGCTGCCGAGTTTTACAAGCTGGGACTGGGCGACCCGATCTGCGTGAGCGCAATCACGGGTGGCGGCACGGGCGACCTGCTCGACATCATCCTGGAGAAACTGGAGGACGTGCCCGAGGAGGAAGTCGACGACAACCTGCCGCGCTTCGCCGTCGTGGGACGCCCCAATGTCGGCAAGTCGAGCATCATCAACGCCTTCATCGGCGAGGACCGCAACATCGTCACCGAGATAGCAGGAACCACACGCGACAGCATCTACACGCGCTACAACAAGTTTGGCTTCGACTTCTACCTCGTCGATACGGCAGGCATCCGACGCAAAAACAAAGTGAGCGAGGACCTGGAATTCTATAGCGTCATGCGATCCATCCGCGCCATCGAGAACAGCGACGTCTGCATCCTGATGATCGACGCCACGCGTGGCATCGAGGGACAGGACATGAACATCTTCCAGATCATCCAGAGAAACAAGAAGTCGCTCGTCGTGGTGGTCAACAAATGGGACCTGGTGGAGGAGAAGACGCAGAAGCACATCGACACCTTCACCAACGCCATCCGCAGCCGCATGGCGCCCTTCACCGACTTCCCCATCATCTTCACCTCGGCCCTGACCAAGCAGCGCATCTTCAAGGTGCTCGAACTGGCCAAGGCTGTCTTCGACAGCCGCAAGATCCACATCGGCACCAACAAGCTCAACGAGGTGATGCTGCCCATCATCGAGAACACGCCGCCCCCCTCGACCAAGGGCAAGTATATCAAGATCAAGTATTGCTCGCAGCTACCCAACACGCAGATCCCCTCGTTTGTCTACTACGCCAACCTGCCGCAATACATCAAGGAGCCCTACCGTCGCTTCCTGGAGAACAAGATGCGAGAGCATTGGTCGCTCATCGGCACCCCGATCAACATCTTCATCCGTCAGAAATGATGCACGCATTCTCTCTACGCCCCTTCCTCGGCTCGCTGCTGGGGACGGGGGCTCTCGCCCTGTCGCTGCTCCTGGGGTCGTGCTCCGACAAGCCGCAGGAGACGGTCAACCAAGGCGAACTGGCGGCCCGAACGGCCAAGATCTACTACGACAGCTTGGCGGCAGGCCGCTTCGACAGTTTCTATGAGGGGAAGTTGAAGGCCGATACCGTGCCCGAGACTTACCGACAGCAGATGAAAGCCATCCTGAAGCAGTTTGCCGACAACGAACAGAAGCGCCACAAGGGCATCGACAGCGTCCGCATCAGCACCTACCAGTATGCTGAGAAGACGCAGACGGCCAACGTGTTTCTCACGCTCGTCTATGGCGACAAGACACAGGAGCAGGTGGTCGTGCCGATGGTGAGGCGCGACAGTCTGTGGTATATGCAATAGGAAACGTTCCATTACATGGCACCTTTTCTCGCCATGGCATAACTCGAGCAAGCTCGGTTCTGCTCATTTGGCTTAACGAAAAGGTTCTTATTTCTCCTCCCGCTCCACCTCTCTGACTTTCTTGAAGAGATCGGAGGCGAAGACCAGGTCGTTGAGCTTCTTGTTGCGTGAGGAGATGACGGAGTCTTTGTCGCCCTGCCACTCCTTTCTGCCGTCGGCAATGAAGACGATGTTCTCGCCAATACCCATGACGGAGTTCATGTCGTGGGTATTGATGATTGTCGTGATGCCATACTCCTTGGTGATGCCGGAGAGGAGCTCGTCGATGACGAGCGAGGTCTTCGGGTCGAGGCCGGAGTTGGGCTCGTCGCAGAAGAGATACTTCGGATTCATGACGATGGCGCGGGCGATGGCGACACGCTTCTGCATACCACCCGAGATTTCGCCTGGAAACTTGCTTCCCGTCCCGTTGAGGTTGACGCGGTCGAGACACTCCTGCGCCCTTCGGTCGCGCTCGGCGGCAGTCATATTGGAGAACATATCAAGAGGAAAGCGCACATTCTCCAGCACGGAGAGGGAGTCGAAGAGGGCCGCACTCTGGAAGATCATGCCCATCTCGCGGCGCATCTGCACGCGCTCGCGCTTCGACATGTGCACAAAGTCGCGCCCGTCGTAGAGCACCTCGCCACCCGTCGGATCGAGGAGGCCCACAAGGATCTTCATCAGCACAGTCTTGCCTGCGCCCGACTGACCGATAATGAGGTTGGTCTTGCCGTCGTCGAAGACGGCGTTGATGTCGCGCAGGACGGCTTTATCGCCAAAGGACTTGTCTATATGCTTGACTTCTATCATGGCTTTCTACTGTTTTGACTAACTGAGCAACTGGGTGAGGAACACATCACAGAAAAGGATCAGCACCGAACTATTGACCACGGCTGCCGTGCTGGCCTTGCCCACTTCTACGGATCCACCACCGACAGTATAGCCGAAATAGGAGCTGACGCTCGTGATGATATAGGCATAGACAAGGCTCTTGATGATACTCGTCCACAAAAACCAGGGCACGAAATCGTGCTGCAGTCCGGCCGTGAGGTCCTCAGGGGTGATGATATGGCCGACATAGGCCGTGGAGTAGGCTCCCACCACGCCCAGCGCGGAAGAGAAGATCACGAGGAAGGGCATGATCGTCACCAAGCCGAGTATCTTCGGCAGGATGAGGTAGTTGGCCGAATTGACACCCATGATCTCCAGGGCGTCAATCTGCTGCGTGACGCGCATCGTGCCCAGCTCAGAGGCGATATTGGACCCCACCTTGCCAGCAAGGATCAAGCACATGATGGAGGAAGAAAACTCCAGGAGCATGATCTCGCGCGTGGCGTAGCCCGCCACCCAATGGGGCATCCACGGACTTTGGATATTGACCTTCATCTGGATGCAGATGACGGCTCCGATGAAGAAGGAGATGAGCAGGACGATGCCAATGGAGTCGATGCCGAGCTGCGACATCTCCTTGACATACTGCTTGAGAAACATCCGCATACGCTCGGGACGAGAGAAGGCGCGCCCCATCAGAATGAGGTATTTGCCGAAGGTGGTGAGCCACTTATGTATTAACATGCGATGGGTTTATATGAAACTTTGGTGCAAAAGTAACCAAAATCCCCTTAAAAACTGCATCCGCAGGGATAGTTTTTGTCCTTGACGGGCGATATTAGCATCTTTTTTCTTACTTTTGCAATCCAAAAATGAATACAACGGATATGAGCGACAACGATAGCGAGCGACTGGTGGCGACACCTATCGGCAGCGAGGAGACCGAGGGCGAAGGTGCAACCGAGCAGCGGGCCATGCTCCACGCCAAGGGTCTGGTGAAGCGGTATGGCAAGCGAACCGTGGTGAGCGACGTCAACTTCAACGTCCGCCAAGGAGAGATTGTAGGACTGCTGGGACCCAACGGAGCCGGCAAGACCACGTCTTTCTACATGACGACAGGACTGGTAGTGCCCAACGACGGCCATGTCTATCTCGGCGACACGGAAATCACGGACTACCCGGTCTATAAGCACGCCCATGCTGGCATCGGCTACCTGCCGCAGGAGGCAAGCGTGTTTCGCAAGATGAGCGTCGAGGACAACATCATGGCCGTGCTGGAGCGCACCAAGCTCTCCCACGACGAGCAGGTCGCAAAGATGGAGAGCCTCATCAAGGAGTTTCGCCTGCAGAAGGTGCGCAAGAACCTGGGAGACCGACTCTCGGGAGGCGAGCGGCGACGCACGGAGATAGCACGCTGCCTGGCCATCGACCCGAAGTTTATCATGCTCGACGAGCCCTTCGCGGGCGTGGACCCCATAGCCGTGGAGGACATCCAGAGCGTCGTTTGGCGACTGAAGTTTCGCAACATCGGCATCCTCATCACCGACCACAACGTCCAGGACACGCTCTGCATCACAGACCGCGCCTACATGCTCTTCGAGGGCCGCATCCTCTTCCAGGGCACACCAGAGGAACTGGCCAACAACAAGATCGTCAAGGAGAAATACCTCACCAACAGTTTCGTGCTCCGCAAAAAAGACTTCCAGCTCATCGAGGAACAGCGCAAGGCCAAGGAACAAGAAGGAGAGAGCGAGGGATCAGCCGATAAACCCGAGGAAAGATACTTTGATTCTACAGAAAATCAACAACCTTGCACCATGAGCAATCAAGGACTAATAGCATTGGCACAGTTGATTCTGCCATCAGAGATACTTTCAAATTTTGAAGTAGTACGCGTAGAAGAAGTATCGTCCCTCACCCGCATCTATCTTGACGAATCTGCTAAGGCCGACTACAAAGAGAACCCGGAGATTGAATCTAAAGGGTTCTGCGAAGCCGTAACAATACGTGACTTCCCGATCCGTGACAAAAGTGTTGGCCTGATCGTCAGAAGGCGCAAATGGTACGACAAGCAGAACAACCGATACTTCTCCGACTCTTATGGCATGAAGGCAGAAGGAACCAGCTACTCCAAGGAGTTTGCGACGTTTTTAAAAGAAGTGTATGGAGACGATTTCCACGATCTCCCGTTCGCTTGACCGCTATTGTCACATAAACGTGGATACGTTTGAAAAGCAAGGTAAGGAATGGTCAGCGGTTATCGGGTGAGCCGAGCGAACAGTAGGACTTCCTTTACACTTTGCTCCAAAAGCGGACAAAGAAAGGCGAGACCATGGTCTATGAATGCCCACGAAATGCTATTTCGCGAGGCGGGAAAGCCATGGCTTGCCGTTAAAAAATCAAATTTTACACCTTGATATTAGGTAATTGCCTAAATTATAGCTAACTTTGCAACCCTATTTGTGGCCTCGTGCGAACGGGCCACGATACGCCCAAGGAAAATTAATAATAATATAACAAAATAACGAAGAAATGCAGATTTCATTTGAGAACCCCGAGAAGGTGGGCGGCGTGCTGACGCTGACCGTCGAAGAGGGTGACTACAAGGCAGATGTCGAGAAGAAACTCAAGGAATACCGCCGTCGCGCCAACATGCCGGGCTTCCGTCCGGGCCAGGTGCCGATGGGCTTGATCCGTCGTCAGATGGGCAACTCCGTCAAGGTGGACATCATCAACGAGCTTCTGGGCAAGGAGATGCAGAAGTACATCACCGACAACAAACTGGCCGTCCTCGGCCAGCCGATAGCCCACGAGGGCGACGAGCCGATCGATCTGGAGAAGGACGCTCCCTACGTGTTCCGCTTCGACCTCGCCATCGAGCCTGAGTTCGAACTCAAGTTGAACAAGCGCGACAAGGTGGAGTACTTTGACATCACGGTGGACGACAAGCTCATCGACCAGCAAGTGGAGATGTTCAGCCGCCGCTTTGGCAAGATGGACGACAAGGCCGAGAGCTACGACGCCGAGGCCAACGACCTGCTGCAGGGCGACCTGCGCCAGCTCGACGCCGAGGGCAACACGATCGAGGGCGGTCTGACCCTGGAGGCAGCCAAGCTGATGCCGTCACAGATCAAGGTGGAGGCCCAGCGCGACCTCTTCAAGGGCGCAAAGCTCGGCGACATCATCACCTTCAATCCCCGCAACGCCTATCCTGAGAGCGATGGCGAGATGGCAGCCCTGCTGAAGGTCGAGAAGGACCAGCTGGCAGACTACACGGGCGACTTCTCTTTCCAGATCACGCAGATCTCCCACTTCGTGCCTGCTGAGAACAACGAGGAGCTCTGGAAGGCCGTCTATGGACAGGACGCCGACATCAAGGACGAGGCTGCTTTCCGCAAGACCATCGCCGAGGGCGTGCGCCAGCAGCTCGTGCAGGACGAGGACTTCAAGTTCATGCAGGACGTTCGCAAGCATTGCGAGAAGAAGGTCGGCGAACTGACCTTCGCCAACGACATCCTCAAGCGCGTCATGCTGCAGAACAACCAGGACAAGGGTGAGAAGTTTGTCGAGGAGAACTACGACCGCAGCATCAAGGAGCTCACCTGGCACCTCATCAAGAACAAGCTGGTCGAGCAGACCGGCGTGAAGGTGGAGGAGCAGGATATCCGCGAGATCGCCCGCCAGTCCACCCGCGCACAGTTCGCACAGTACGGCATGGGCAACATCCCCGACGAGCTGATCGAAAAGTATGCCGACGAGATGCTGAAGAAGCGCGAGAATGTGGAGCCGCTCGTGGAGGCTGCCATCGACCGCAAGCTGGCCGTCGCCCTGAAGGAGGTGGTGAAGCTCGACACGAAGGAGATTTCCCTCGAAGACTTCAATAAGATGCTGGAGGCTTAAAAACAAGCCTTTTTCAGAAAAAAACTTCTTTTTTCAAGAGGTTATCGATTTTTTTTCTTAACTTTGTGTGTGGATAATGACCACCATCCCCATCAAGGGTGGCGCGATCCTTGTCCACAGACAAAGGGAAGGAGGTCGATAGCCTCTTTGCTTTTTGTCTAACAGCTAACAAACAGAAAGGTAAAAATGAACGATTTTAGAAAGTACGCCGTCGGCCATCTGGGCATGAACGGCCTCGTACTCGACGAAGTGATGAGGGCCCAGCAGCAGTACGTCAACCCCTACATCCTCGAGGAGCGCCAGCTCAACGTGACGCAGATGGACGTCTTCTCACGACTGATGATGGACCGCGTCATCTTCCTCGGCACGGAGGTGAACGACTATACCGCCAACACGCTGCAGGCGCAGCTGCTCTACCTCGACTCCGTAGATCCGGATAAAGACATCTCTATCTATATCAATTCGCCGGGCGGAAGCGTCACGGCAGGACTTGCCATCTACGACACCATGCAGTTTATCTCCTCCGACGTGGCTACCCTCTGCTCGGGCATGGCGGCCTCGATGGCAGCCGTACTCCTCGTGGCAGGCAAGGAAGGCAAACGCTCCGCGCTCAAGCATAGCCGCGTAATGATCCACCAGCCGCTCGGTGGCGTACAGGGACAGGCTTCCGACATCGAGATTGAGGCCCGCGAAATCCAGAAGTACAAGAAAGAACTCTACAACATCATTGCAGAGCACTCACACCAGCCGTTCGACAAGGTGTGGCAGGACAGCGACCGCAACTACTGGATGACGGCCGACGAGGCCAAGGAATACGGCATGATCGACCAGATCATGGTGAAGAAAGGTGGTGCCGACGAAGCCTCGGCTAAAGAATAAATCACGGAATAGCAACTCACGATATATCTCATTAATATATTAAGGAGAGAATATGCCTAAAAGAAATGTTCTTTCTGCGGAAGGTCGGAGGATGATGTCAATATGCTCATCTCGGGCCTGAGCGGATACATCTGCGACGACTGCATCAAGCAGGCTTACAACATACTGGAGACGGCAGGAGCTGTCGACGACCCCAAAAAAGGAAAGGGAGGAGCCCGCAAGCTGGCCGAGGTGCCCAAGCCAATGGACATCAAGGCCTACCTCGACGAATATATCATCGGGCAGGACGAGGCCAAGCGATCATTGGCCGTGGCCGTCTATAACCATTACAAGCGCTTGCAGCAGCCCGAGGACGAGACGGGCGTGGAGATCGAGAAGAGCAATATCATCATGGTCGGATCCACGGGAACGGGCAAGACGCTCCTCGCACGCACCATAGCCAAACTCCTGGACGTGCCGTTCACCATCGTCGACGCCACCGTCTTCACCGAGGCGGGCTATGTCGGCGAGGACGTGGAGAGCATCCTCTCGCGACTCCTGCAGGTGGCCGACTACGATGTGGCCGAGACGGAGCGCGGTATCGTCTTCATCGACGAGATCGACAAGATTGCCCGCAAGTCGGACAACCCCAGCATCACGCGCGACGTCAGCGGCGAGGGCGTGCAGCAGGGACTCCTCAAGCTCCTCGAAGGCACGGTGGTCAACGTACCCCCCAAGGGCGGACGCAAGCACCCGGACCAAAACTACACACAGGTGGACACAAAGAACATCCTCTTCATCTGTGGTGGCGCGTTCGACGGCATCGAGACCAAGATAGCCCGACGACTCAACACCCACGTCGTGGGATTCAACTCCATACAGAACACGGCAAAGATCGACAAGAACGACTTGATGAAATATGTTCTGCCTCAGGATCTGAAGGCGTTTGGACTCATCCCCGAGATCATCGGACGACTGCCGGTGCTCACCTATCTGAAGCCGCTCGACCGCGAAGCTTGCGCAAGATCCTCGTCGAGCCGAAAAACTCCATCGTCAAGCAGTTTACCAAACTCTTCGAGATGGACGGCATCAAACTCACCTTCACCGACGGCGCGCTCGACTACATCGTCGATAAGGCCGTGGAGTACAAACTCGGCGCGCGTGGCCTGCGATCCATCGTAGAGAGCGTGGTCAACGAGGCGATGTTTGAATTGCCCTCCAAGGACGTGAAGGAACTGGAAGTGACGCGCGACTATGCCGCGCAGGAGTTGGAGAAATCAACCAGCCTGCGCCGTCTGGAACAAGGCAAGTAGTGTGTCTATCACCCACAACCCCACCACCGACAGGGCAGAAAGGACCTGACGGGGCGGGGGCCAGTCCTCCCCTCCCCTACGGAGACGGATGGACAGGAATCACCCCTACGATACGGAATACATCAACTATTAACAATGACAAAGGAAGTGAATCTGACCGAAGCACTCAAACATTACTTTGGCTTCGACAAGTTTAAGGGCGACCAGGAGGCTATCATCCGCAACCTCCTGGACGGTAACGACAGCTTTGTCCTCATGCCCACGGGCGGCGGAAAGAGCCTATGCTACCAGCTTCCATCCCTGTTGATGGACGGGACGGCCATTGTCGTCTCACCCCTCATCGCACTTATGAAGAACCAAGTGGATGTCATCAACGGCCTCAGCGAGGAGGACGGCGTGGCCCACTACCTCAACTCGTCGCTGAAGAAGGCTGAGATAGACCGCGTGAAGTCGGATATCGTCAAGGGACACACGAAGCTACTCTACGTCGCCCCGGAGTCCTTGAACAAGGAGGAGTATATCGAGTTCTTCAAAACCGTCCACATCACTTTCTATGCCATTGACGAAGCCCATTGTATCTCGGAGTGGGGACACGATTTCCGACCCGAATACCGCAAAATCCGCCACGCCATCGACGAGATAGGCACGGCACCCGTCATAGCCCTGACGGCCACGGCGACCGACAAGGTGCGCACGGACATCAAGCGGAGCCTGGGCATCGACAACGCGCCAGAGTTTAAGAGCTCCTTCAACCGTCCCAACCTCTACTATGCCGTGAAGCCCAAGACGAAGGAGGTGGACAAGGAGATCGTCAAGTTTATCAAGGAGCACCAGGGCAAGAGCGGCATCATCTACTGTCTCTCGCGCAAGAAAGTGGAGGAGCTTTCAGAGATATTGAAAGCCAACGACATCCAGGCCGCCCCCTATCATGCGGGGCTCGACTCCGAGACACGGTCGCAGACGCAGGACGACTTCCTGATGGAGAACATCAAGGTGATCGTTGCCACTATCGCCTTTGGCATGGGTATCGACAAACCCGATGTGCGCTTTGTCATCCACTACGACATTCCCAAGTCGCTGGAGGGCTACTACCAGGAGACGGGACGCGCCGGACGCGACGGCAAGGAGGGCATTTGTGTGGCCTTCTACTCATACAAGGACCTCAAGAAACTGGAGAAATTCATGGAGAACAAGCCGATCGCCGAACAGGACATCGGGCGCCAACTGCTCCAGGAGACAGCCGCCTATGCCGAGTCGTCGGTCTGCCGCCGCAAAATGTTGCTCCACTACTTCGGAGAGGAGTATCCGAAGGACAACTGCGGGATGTGCGACAACTGCGTACACCCCAAGCAAAGGATTGATGCGGAGAAGCAGCTCGCCATTGTCCTGCGGGCCGTAGGCGTGCTCAAGGAGAACTTCAAGCAGGAGTATCTCATCGACTTCGTGAAAGGCAGGGCTACTGATGATATCAGGATTCACCACCACGACGAGCTGGAGGAGTTTGGCGAGGGAGAAAACGAGGACCCGAAGATATGGAATCCCGTGATCCGCCAAGGACTGCTCAACGGCTATATGCGCAAAGACATCGAGAGCTATGGCATCTTGAAACTCACCGCAGCAGGCAAGCGATACCTGAAAAGCCCGAAGCCCTTCCAGGTGGTCATGGACGCAGAGTTTAAGGACGAGGACTATGAGGAGGGAGGCGAAGGCGGTTTCGGCGTGCTCGACCCGCAACTCTTCGCCATGCTCAAGGACCTGCGCCACGATATGGCCCGCAAACTGGAGCGCCCTCCTTACGTCATCTTCCAGGACGTTTCCCTGGAACAGATGGCAACCATCTATCCTATCAACGAGAAGGAACTGCTCAACATCCAAGGAGTCGGAGCGGGCAAGGCCAAGCGCTATGGCCAGCCGTTCTGCGACCTGATCAAAAAGTATTGCGAGGAGAACGATATCGTCCGTCCCGAGGAGTACCGCGTCAAGACGGTGGCGAAGAAGTCGATGCAAAAGGTGAAGATCATCCAGAGTATCGACCATCAGCTGTCCCTCGACGACATCGCATGCGCCGAGGGCCTAGATTTCGACGAACTGATAGACAAGCTCGATGATATCGTGGACAGCGGAACAAAGCTCAACATCGACTACTACCTCGACGACACGTACGACGAGGATCAGATAGACGACATCTACGACTACTTCATGGAAAGCGATACGGACGACATCGACAAGGCGATGGACGAACTCAACGAGGACTACACCGAAGAAGAGATACGGTTGGTACGCATCCAGTTTATATCCGAGATGGCCAATTAGGCCGACGGCCTCGCACTATTCCCACCATTTACCATCATGGGGACTGCCTCTCGACGAGGTCAGTCCCCATTTCTTTTTCTTCTCTGCCGAGACTATTATTTCGCCGCCTCTCTCCGCATCACGCGCAAGCGATGCAACTTCTGCTGACGACGGTAGCCACGCCACACCCCCATGCCCACACGCGGCCAAGAGGGGATATGCTTGATCTGGTGGCGCACCATCGGTATGTCCCAAAGCAACATCAGCAGGGCGAAGAACAACCCAGCAAGCAAGGTCCACCCGAAGAGGATCTTGATGCTTTGCGCCATCACGCTTTCCACCAAACGCGAGACGACAGAGGAGAAATCGGCCGGAGAGGCAGACATCCGCACACGGTCTATATACTGGGAACAACGGGCAAAACCATCGGCCATGTAGTATTTCATGCCGTAGGAGTGGAGCGCAGCACCCACCAGCCCTCCCACAAACATGTGCAGGACATTGAATATCGAGAGTGCTTGGAAGAAATGCTCAAACGACATCATCTCGTGCAGACACCACATGAAGGCGATACAGAGGACGGCATAGGAGAATCCACGACACATCAGCGGTATGCGGAGCATCTCGATATTCAGCCCACTGTCGAGCAAGACATAGTATCCACCCACATAGAGGGAGAAAAACATCAGCCCGAAGGCAATGAGTTTATACACGTTCCAACGCATCAGTTTCAGCCACCCCAAGCTGACCAGACAGCCTCCAAGGATGCCCGGAAGCGACCATTGGGCCAAGGTCTCTGTGGTCAAGTCGTCATAGTGCATCACCTCCTCGTAATAGACCATCTCCAGCACATGCTCGCAGGAAAACAAGGCCTCCACCACGCCGATGAGAAGGATAATCGGCACCACATTGGGATAACGCCACATGGCTGGCTCATAGAACGGATGGGGATGGAAGAGCATGCGCTGCAGGCAGACGGCGAGGGTGACGAGCGACGTGCCGCAGACCAGGCGAAACTGGGACGAATGCCACCAGTCGAGCCAGTCGCCATAGCAGAGCAACCAAGCCGACTGAAGAAACAACGCCATCCAGAGCACACCACCCAACCAGTCGATACCACGTAGGGGCACTATCTTGGGCATCGCGTGGACTGGACGGGTAAGTGCCGCCTGGACCAGAAGCACCAGTAGCATGAGCAACATAACGAAATAGTGCATATACTCCCAATGCATCTCATAGGCAAACCATGCAGCCAAAAAGCCCGAGTATTCTATAGAGACAAGCAGGATGATATGGAGCAAAGGAAAGAAGACACCGAAATCGCGCTTGGGAGTCATCCAGAGTTGGATGTTCGACATACACTCAAACGTGCCTTGTATCTTCGCCATGCCACAAACCACACAGAGCCCCCAAAGCAGGGGAAGCGGAAGACGCAGCGTAGCCAACCATTGACAAAGGAAGATGATGAGGGCGGAACTCATCAAAAGCTTCTGGTTGGTGAAGCGAAACTTCATGCGAAACAAGACGACGAAGTAGAGGGCCATCCCCGTGAGCGTGGCATAGAGACACATCTGCACATCCTCGCGCATCACTGCCCACTCGCCGACGACCTGATTCATCGCGCCAAGGTACATGCCGTTGGAAAACTGGAAACAGAAGGCCAGTACTATATATAGCCACGGACGGATACAGCGGGGGATCCAGTCGTAGAACATCGGCATGCTGAAGACCATCGGGGGCCCGCCTCCACCTGTTTTCTTTTCTGTCATAGCACAATGGTCGTTAGAGGATAGTACACTCCATGTTCATCCCAGCCCGCAGGCGTTGGATGTTCCGTTGAGACTTGAAGCGAATCCGCACGGGAACGCGTTGCTCCACCTTGACGAAATTGCCCGTGGCATTGTCTTGCGGAATGAGCGAGAAGGCCGATCCCGTAGCATCGCTGATACGCTCGACAGTACCCCAAAACACCACGCCTGGCACGGCATCAGCCGTCATCCGCACCTTTCTCCCCACAGAGATATGGGGCATCTGCGTCTCCCGGAAGTTGGCTACCACCCACAGGTCGGTGTTATCAACTATATCGACCAGCGTCTGTCCCGGCTGCACCAGTTGTCCTTCGTGGATCTGCTTCTTGCCCACCACGCCGTCGGCGGTAGCCGTGATCACCGTGTAGGAGAGATTGAGTCGGGCCATCCTCACTTGTGATCGGGCCAGGTCTATACCCGCCTTGTTCTGCTTGACGCGGTGTCCCTGCTCCTGCTTCGCAGAGGAGAGCGTCCCTATGCTCCGAGTAGCCTGCTCGTAGCGGGCCTGTGCGGCAAGATAGGTTGTGTGCACCTGATCATACTGCTGCGGCGTGACCGCGTCGTCCTTCAACAACTGGGCATAGCGCTCCTCCTCGCGACGGGCGTTGTCCAGTTGCACCCTTGCCTCCTCTATGCCCGCGTCAGCCACACGAATGCTCTGGTCGGTAGTCTGCATACCCGTGGCAGTCACCTCCTTGCCAGCCAAGGCATTGGCCAAGTCGGCCTCAGCCTGGGCCAGGCGCAAGCGAAACTCGCTATCCTCGATGATGACCAGCGTGTCGCCTTTGTGCACCTGCTGAAACTCCTCGAAACGTATCTCCTTGATAAATCCAGAGACACGCGTGTTGACAGGAGTGATCTGTCGCTGCACGGTGGCATTGTCCGTAAATTCCCCGTCACCAAAATGGACGAAGTGGTTGACGACCAGGTAAACGCCCGCAATGAGCAGCAGCAGGACGATGAGATTGTAGAAACTGCGAAGTATCGTTGTTTTTTTCATAATTGTTTATTATTGTTCATGACATACCGGCCTTTGAAAATACGGCCAGCAGGATTTTCTTTGTACTGCAGAGGACATTGCCTACAAGCATTGGCAGGCATATTTCAACCGATAATAGCAATAGGCCAAGTTGATGCGCGCGCTGACCAGGGCCAACTCCGCCTCCAGTTTGACGTTGGCCGCATCGGTCATATCGGTGATGAGGGCCAGTCCGTTCTTATAGCGTTTGCCCACCACCTCGTAGTTTTCCGTCGCAAGCTGCACGGCCTTCCGGCGTGTCTGCAGTTCCGATCGCGCCGTGCCCAAGTCAACATAGGCGGCATGCACGTCGTCGCTGATCGTCTGCTGCGCCACCGTGAGTTGTGTCTGCGCCTCGGCCGTGGCTCTTTTTGCTTGCTGCACCTTGCGCTTCGTCTTGTAGAGCGACGCCAGGTTGTAGCGCACGCCGATGCCAACAAACCAATAGTTCAAGTTCTTGTTGATGGGTGGCACCTCGATGGTGATCGGCCCGTCGAGATGGTCTTCCGCCACCAGCGCCACCTGGGGATAACGCTCCGCCTCCACAAGGCGCTCTTGCGTGCGGCTGATGTCCACCGCCAAGGCCGACCGCTGCAACGTCTTGTGTTGCTCTAAGGCCAACCGCAGCCAGTCCTCCTCGCTGCCGACAGCCATTCCCACACCCTCGAAAGCATCATCGGAGAGCATCGCCAGCGGCACGCTATCCGTGCCCAAGGCGGTTCGCAACTGCTTCGTCAAGACACTCTGTCGGTCGCTGACCGTGGTCTGTCCCAGGGCTATCTGCTGCAGTTGCAGCTCGTAGCGGGTGATGTCGTTGCGCAGGGAGACCCCCTGCTCGCGGCGATGGTTCATGAGTTCGATCTGCCGTAGAGCCAGTTCACGGTTGGTGGCATAGACCGTCTCCTGATGGCGGAGGCTATGAAGCTGGAGGTAGAGGCCAACCAAGAGAAAACGCACCCGCTGGCGCTGTTCGTCGGCAGAGAGACGGAGCATCTTGGTTTGTTGCTCAGCCAGTCGTATGCCACAAGTGATGGCTCCGCCCGAATACACCACCTGCTCGGCACGCAGCAGGAAGTTGTTACCAAAATGTGGCATCGGCGCGGCCATGGACTCGCCAAACGTGCGATTCCACAAGCGAGCATCACCCAGATAGGAGATGGAGAGTTGCGCCTGTACGTCGGGGAGCTGGACAAGACGTGCAGTCTCCTCCCCTGCCTCTGCCGTCGCTATAGCGGCACGCATCCTTATCAGCGAGGCGTTGTTTTGCTCCGCACAATCAAAGAGTTGCTGGAGCTGTCCTGTCAAACTTTGGTTTTGTCCCCATAGCGCAGAGGGCACAAAGACCGAGGCCATGCCCACAAGGGTCACAGCCCAAATTTTCATTGTCTGCTTCATAAAAAGGTTTGATTATCAACTGCCATCACATGGATGGCCAAAACATGGAGTGCTTATGCACAAGTTAGCGTCCGCCTATCAACGACGGACACTCCTACGCACAAGCACACACTATATCTGTACACAAACTCCCCAACTGTGAAATCTGTGTACCTTGTTGTTTACCCGAAAAGAATAGCTTTGCGATGTCTGTAACTTGCCCTGAATCATAAAGGACGTTTCCTAAAGCAGCGAGGACTCCATTGTCCGCCTAATTTCACTCAAAACGTAAAACTGATAAGTTACAAGAGGCTTTACTTGCTTGAAAACGGTTGCAAAGGTACGAGTTTTTCAACAAACACGCAAAGAAAAATGAGGAAAAAATATCAACCTGCCTATTCATTATAGATAGCCACCTTGATCACTCCGTCCTCCCGGTTTTCAAAGAGGCGATAGGCCTTCTCTATCTCGGCGAGCGGGAAGCGATGGGTGATGAGCGGCGTGGTGTCGATCTTTCCCTGCGCTATCAGCCGGAGCGTCTCCTCGCAGTCGCACCCATCCACACCTCCTGTCTTAAAGGTCAGGTTTTTGCCATACATATCGGGCAGGGGGAGCACCTGTGGCTCGTCATAGAGGGCTACGATCGTGACGATGGCATTGGGACGCGCACACCGCCATGCCAGACGGAAGGAGTCCTTGGCGCCCGCCACCTCCAGCACACGGTCAGCTCCACCATGGTCGCTATGGACCTTGACCATTGCCTCGCACTCCTCGGGTGTGGTGAGCAACACGTCGGGATAGTGGGATCGCACAAAGTCGCGGCGCGCTGCCGACGCCTCACAGACGATGATACGCCGTGGCCGATGCAACATCACGCAGAGCAGGGCGCAGAGTCCCGTAGGCCCAGCTCCGATGATGAGGACGGTATCCTCCTCCGTGATCTCGCTGATGCGTGCCGCCCAGAAGCCTGTAGCCAGCACGTCGCCGACCAACAGTGCCTGCTCGTCGGTCACACCATCGGGAATGCGGTTCAATCCCTGCGAGGCCAGCGGCACACGCACATACTCCGTCTGTCCACCGTCGATACGGCATCCCAAAGCCCAGCCACCATGGGGCGAGGTGCAGTTGTTGACATAGCCGTGTCGGCAGAAGAAGCATTCGCCACAGAAGGTCTCCACATTGACCGTCACGCGGTCGCCGACCTTCACGCCCCTGACATCGGCTCCCGTCTCCTCCACCACACCGACCATCTCGTGGCCCACGGTGATGCCCGGCACCGCCCTTGGCACACTTCCGTGCTTGATATGAAGGTCACTGGAGCAAATGCTTCCCAAAGTCACGCGCACGATGGCGTCGGTAGGCTCCTGTATCGTCGGTCTCGGTTTGTCCGTCAGGGCAAACTTTCCTTTTTCTATATAAGTATATGCTTTCATCTTGATGGATTATCTCTATGGTCGTTACTACTGATTGCCCTCCTGGCAGTCTTTGAGGGCCGTGACCACCCGTCGCTATGCCTCCGTCCCTTCTGTGGGGGCAACACGCAGGGTTCCTGCCCGTGCGATGAGATCTTTCACCACCTCGCCCCCTGCGATGAGTCCCTCCACGGCAGGCACCCATGCGTTGGAGGCCGGGACTCCCTGCTCCGACCCACAACGCTGCTGGTCGGCCTCTGGGCAGCGCGCCCGAAACGCACAGTCTGTCTCCTCCTGCGGAAAGCCCTCCAAGGGAAGTTCCGGACTATAGACCACCTTCACATGGCGGATATTCTCCTTGCGGAGTTTCTTGCGCAAGACCTTGGCGAGCGGATCGTTGATAGTCTTGAAGAGGTCGGTCACCTCAAACTGCGTAGCATCGAGCTTGAAGGCTGCTCCCAGACAGCACAGATGGGGCACGCCGAGAGCATGGCAGCGACGGATCAGGTCGAGCTTCGCCGTCACCGTGTCGATACAATCCACCACATAATCATATTGAGCAAGGTCTATCTCGTCCGCCCGCGTCGGAAGGTAGAACATCGGCAGTTTGCGCACCACACAGTCGGGATTGACGGCATGGATACGCTCCTCGGCCACATCGACCTTCGGGCGTCCCACCGTGGAAAGGGTAGCGAGCAACTGGCGGTTGACATTGGTCACACAGACACGGTCGTTGTCGATCACGTCGATGGCACCCACACCGCTCCTGGCCAGCACCTCGACGACATAACCGCCCACGCCGCCCACGCCAAAGATGGCTACTCTACTGGCAGCGAGCGTCTCGAGGGCAGGACGGCCCAAAAGAAGTTGCGTTCTTGAAAATTGCTTCTGCATCGTTGGCTTATCACTTTCTCGCTGCAAAGTTACGACGAAAAGGCGAGAAAAGCCACAAGCAGGGAGCTGAAAGCAGGGGAAAGTTTTGCCAAACGTGCTTTTCCGTTGTCAAATAGGGAACTTTTTTAGGTCGTTTCAAGTAAAATGCGTTCCTTTGCATGCGTGAAAGAGAGCAGCACGATACTGACGATAACGGGTTCCGATGGCACGGGCCTCTCTGGCGTGCAAGCCGACATGAAGACCATATCGGCCTTGGGCGGCTACGCCATGTCGGCTATCACGTGCATCACGGTGCAGAACACCCTCGGCATCCAGGAGTTCTACGATCTCCCCGCTGCCGTGGTCCGCAGCCAGATAGAGGCTGTGGTCAACGATATCGAGCCGCAAGTGATCAAGGTGGGCTTGATTCGTTCGGTAGAGACGCTCGACGTCATCATCGACGCAATCCTGCGCTACCGTCCGCGCTTCGTGGTCTATGCCCCTGCTTCGGTCTCAGCCAAAGGCGACCGACTGATGGGCGAGGACGTGCTGACACAGATCCAGCGTCGCCTCATCCCGCTCTGTACGCTCGTCGCCCCACAGCAGCACACGCTCCACGGCGCACAAAACGCCTATTGCAGTGCGGTGGCGGTCTATCTAAGCCAAGACTTCTCCATCGAGGAGGCACAGGAGCGGGCCGCACGGTTTGCCAAGGGAATGATGGCACGCACGGCGGAGCCACAGGGACGAAGCATGGAACTCTACCAGGCGTTTGTCTCGGCGGTGGAGCAGCATGCGAAGACCAATAGCGACGTGGCGTTCTATGCCGACTGCCTCAACGTTTCGCCCCGCTACCTCTCGCAGGTGTGCCGCAAACTGGGGGAGAAGACCCCGAAGCAGATCATCGACACCGCCCTGCTGGCCTGCATCCATCAGGAACTGATGCTGACGACCCACACCTTTCAGGAGATAGCCTACGGCTGCGGATTCTCTTCACAAGCCCATTTCTCGAAGTTTTTCAAGAAACTGACGGGAATGACACCCAGCGACTTTCGACGGCAAAACAAGAAGTAGGCGCGTCTGTAGCGCCCTCGCTTCCCACAAGCTGCGTCAGGGGTTTCCACCTCTGACCTACCCTTCCTATGCCCTCGCCGAAGCAGTCTCGCTGCCAACCCAAACAGAATATTAAACAATAAAAAGAAAATAAAATCATGGAACAGAACAGACAAGAGTTGAACCGCAACCTCGCCCAGATGCTGAAGGGCGGTGTGATCATGGACGTAACGACCCCCGAGCAGGCACGCATCGCTGAGGAGGCTGGCGCCTGCGCCGTCATGGCCCTGGAGCGCATTCCCGCCGACATCCGTGCCGCTGGTGGCGTGAGCCGCATGAGCGACCCGAAGATGATCAAGGGCATCCAGGCCGCCGTCTCCATCCCCGTGATGGCCAAGTGCCGCATCGGCCACTTCGTCGAGGCACAGATTCTTCAGGCCATCGAGATCGACTACATCGACGAGAGCGAGGTGCTGAGCCCTGCGGACAACATCTACCATATCGACAAGACGCAGTTTGAGGTGCCGTTCGTCTGTGGCGCACGCAACCTCAGCGAGGCGCTCCGCCGCATTGCCGAGGGTGCCACGATGATTCGCACCAAGGGTGAGCCAGGCACGGGCGACGTCGTCCAGGCCGTGAGCCACATGCGCCTGATGCAGGCTGAGATCCGTCGCCTCGTCGGCATGAGCGAGGACGAGCTCTTCGAGGCTGCCAAGCAGCTCCAGGCTCCCTACGACCTCGTGAAGTACGTACACGACCATGGCAAACTGCCTGTGGTGAACTTCGCCGCTGGTGGTGTGGCTACGCCTGCCGACGCTGCGCTGATGATGCAGCTGGGCGCAGAGGGTGTCTTCGTCGGATCGGGTATCTTCAAGAGCGGAGACCCCGTGAAGCGTGCCGCTGCCATTGTCCAGGCCGTGACCAACTACAAGGATGCCAAGAAGATTGCCGAGCTGAGCGAGGACCTGGGCGAGGCGATGGTTGGCATCAACGAGCAGGAGATCAAGATCCTCATGGCCGAGCGCGGACAATAATGAGGATAGCGGTATTAGCCTTGCAGGGAGCATTCATCGAGCACGAGCGAATGCTTCAGCAGCTGGGCGCTGAATGTTTTGAGGTGCGCCAGCTCTCCGACTGGAACCAGCCCAAGGACGGCCTGGTCATCCCGGGTGGCGAATCGACGACGATGCTGAAGTTGCTCCACGACCTGGAGCTGCTCCAGCCCATCCGCGAAGCCATTGCCGGCGGACTGCCCGTCTTCGGCACCTGTGCCGGACTGATCCTGCTGGCCAAGGAGGTGGAGGGCGAGGAGTTCCCGCGCCTCTCCACGATGGATATCCGCGCGCGCCGCAACGCCTATGGACGACAGTTGGGCAGTTTCCACACCTCCCTCGACATGGCGGAGGTGGGCACCGGTCTCCCTGCCACGTTCATCCGTGCGCCCTATATAGAAAGCGTGGAGGACGACGTGCGCGTCCTGGCCTCCGTCGATGGCCATATCGTGGCGGCAAGACAGGGCAACCAGCTCGTCACGGCTTTCCATCCCGAGCTGGACAGCGATTTGCACATACACAAATACTTCCTCTCGATGATCGCCGCATAGGCTTCAGCGCCTTGTCAGGAAAGTGTAAACAGAATCTTTTGGTGTTTCCCATGCGGCCCTCGATAGCCGCAGACAGGTTAGATGGCCTGACACACTGCCAACCAGTGTGTCAGGCCAATTTTTTATTGTTCTTTTGCTTCTACTAAGAAGGTCTTAGTGTATAGCCTTTCGTGCACAAGTCTGTTCTCTGCACGGCAATTATACCTACACGTAAAAGCGTGCACCCCTACTTCGTGAGCACCACCGACGTGGGACCGGGAATGACGAGACGACGCTTGTAGAGGTCGCCGACAGCCCGCTTGAAGACCTTCTTGCTCACATGAAACACGCGCTTGATGTCCTCGCTGTCGCTCTTGTCACCCAAGGGGCAGCGTCCGTCGTGCGCCTGCAGATAGGTCAGAAGCGTATCGGCAAAGTCCTGCGTCTGCCGCTTGCCCGTAGGCTGGAGCGAACAGTCGAGTTTGCCGTCCTCACGTATGCGGCTGATGAATCCCCGCAGACGGTCGCCCGTGTGGACATACTGGAAGATCTGATCTTCGTAGATGAGCGCGGGATAGCGATTGTCAACGATGACCTTGAATCCGAGGTCCGTCTTCTGCCATACGAGCAGTTCCACCTCGTCGCCCACATGGTAGGGACGGAAGCCCACAGCATCAGCATCAGCCTCCTCCGCAGCGTCGATCTCTCCCCTACGGGCGGCAGCGTCGTAGTCCTCCGCATAGTCGTGGAGATAGTGCTCCACTTTGGCCGAGGCCACCAGACGGTAGCTCTCATCGTCGGCATGGATATGGACAATATACTTCAGTCCCACCTCCATGCGCTTCTTCTGCTCGCGAAACGGGCAGAACAGGTCTTTCATCACGCCCCAATGGAGGAACGCACCATACTGGTTGACCCAGGCACATTGCAGATACGCAAACTCATCCACCCGGGCGAGTGGCTTCTCGGTCGTGGCGATGGGTCGCTCCTCCTGGTCGAGATAGACGAAGACGCGCAGCGTATCGCCCACCTGCGTGCCCTCGGGCACATACTTGTCGGGCATGAGGATTTCTCCGTCGCGTCCGCCATCGAGGTAAAGGCCAAAGCGCTCGCCTTTGCCCTCACGATAAGCCACTTCCTGAACAGTCAGGTCATTGTAATCGCCGAGTTTTATCTTGATCATCTGTGTTGATAGTCTAAATGGTCCTACTACTTTTTTTTCTATGAATGACGGGAGGGCGGTCCACAAAACAGGGCATGGATGGACAGACTGCCCGCCGAGCCGTGTCACGCTCGCCTACACCTCGCCCTGCAAAGCCTCGTTGCCTTGCGAAGCCTCATCGCCACCGACGATCATGCCGTCTCGCAGATGGATGGTGCGGTCGGTGATTTGCGCCAGCGTCTCGTCGTGGGTGACGATGACGAACGTCTGCCCCAGTTTGTCGCGCAGGTCGAAGAAGAGCTGGTGGAGCTCCGCCTTGTTCTTGCTGTCCAAACTTCCCGAGGGTTCGTCGGCGAGGATGACGGCCGGCCGGTTGACCAAGGCGCGTGCCACGGCCACTCGCTGCTTCTCGCCACCTGAGAGTTCACTGGGCTTATGGCGCGCCCGGTCGGCCAGACCCATAAAGTCCAGCAGTTCCTCGGCCCGCTTCCGCGCCTCAGAGGTCGATTTTCCTGCGATAAACGCGGGAATCATCACGTTCTCGATGGCCGTAAACTCCGGCAGGAGTTGATGAAACTGGAAGACGAAGCCCACATGGCGGTTGCGAAATTCGCTGAGCTTATGCCCCGACAACTGCTGTGTCTCTACCCCATCGACCACCACCGAACCGCTATCGGGCTTGTCCAGCGTGCCGATGATCTGGAGGAGCGTGGTCTTGCCCGCCCCCGAGGGACCCACGATGCTCACCACCTCCCCTTTGTTGATGTGGAGGTCGATGCTTTTGAGCACCTGTAGCGAGCCGAAGCTCTTCGTTATACCTTTGATGTCTATCATTTCTTCTTCGTTTTTCTGATTATTTTCTTTGCTGCCACGGCCAGCCGGTGGTAGAGGTTGTGATAGAGCCATCCGAGCACCGCCTCATAGGCCGAACGGTCCTCGACATGCTGGGGCTCGGCAAAGGTCATCACGTCGGTCTTGTCCTCGCCAAACTGGTCGGGGAATATGATCATGAGGTTCTTGCCTGAGAAGTACTTGGTCAATTCCTCTGGCAGGCGCTCCATGGCGTTCTTGAACGACACCGTGCCCTTGCGCGCGGTGACGACCACGAAGATGTGGTCTTCCTTGATCTGGGCGGCCAGCGTCGGCAGCTCGTTCCAGTGCTCCATCTCCACATACTCGGCGCGCACGCTCTCATGGTGGTTGAGCTCATACTGCCGGATGCGGGTCAGCGTGTCCTGGCGCCCATGGTAGGCGATGCGGCAGTCGAGATTCTCGGCCAGTCGCGAGAGGCGCTCAAGCCAGCGGTAGAAGCCCGGCTCAAACTGTGCGCGCGAAGGCACACAGACCACGATGCGACGCAGCGTCGAAAGGGGCTGCATCAGGCGCGCCATGATGATCTGTCGCGACAGGCCGTTGAAGAGGCTGGTGAAACTTCCCCCCAGAAGGTGGTGGAATCGGAGAAGTGCATGTGCATGCCAATGACGACCTCCGTGGCCCTAAACTCCTTGAAGGCGTGCATGATGCCATTGGCAATATTGGTCGCCACGCGCAGCTGACTGTGCATCTTCACGTCGGCCGAGGCGGCGTAGCTCGTCACCTGCTCCAGCAGTTTGCAGCCCTCGGCCCGCTGGCGATCGATATTGGCATCGTCATAGACCACGCTCAAGGCCACGAGGTCGTGGTCGCGCTTCGGATTGCGCATGAGCAGGGCGAGGTTGGTGAGGCGGTTGGCATACTCGGGATATTTCACAGGGATGAGCACCGTCTCATCCTGCACCCCGGCGTCCTCCTGTGGCTGCTCCTTCTCGGCCAGGACGATATGCTTGGCGGCATATTCCGTCACGAGGCTGGAGATGACGCAGGTGAAGAGGATCATGATGACAATGCCGTTGAGCACCTCGTCACCGAAGAGATACTCGCCCGGGGCGACCTGGATGCGCAGTCCCACCATCACCATGGCGATGGATCCGGCAGCATGGGCGGAGGTGAGGCCAAACATCAGGTGGCGAGCCTGGCGGTCGAAGCGCAGGAGCCACCCCGCGAGATAGGCTGCCAGGGCCTTGCCGGCCGTGCCGAAGAAGGTGATGCAGGCCACGACCAGGAGGATGCGTCCACCCTCGAAGAGCAGGTGGAGGTCGATGAGCATACCCACGCCGATGAGGAAATAGGGGATGAAGAGGGCGTTGCCCGTAAACTCCAGACGGTTCATCAGCGGCGAGACCTTCGGGATGAAGCGGTTGAGGATCAGTCCAGCCACAAAGGCACCGAAGATGCCCTCCAGGCCAATCATCTGGGAGAGCGCGCCACAGAGAAAGAGGACGCTCAGGACAAAAACAAACTGCATGACCGCATCGCTATAGCGGCGCAGAAACCAACGTGTCAATCGGGGGATGAGGAAGATCGTGCCCGCACAGTAGGCCGCAAACTTCACGGCAAACCATAGCCAGAAGCCTGGGCCCGAGGCGCCCTCAAACTGGTTGACGATCGTCGCCAGCGAGACCAGGGCGAAGAAGAGCGAGGTCATCGTGGCGCCCACACTGAGCGTGGTGGCCGCATGGCGCCCCAGTCCGTAGCGACCCACGATGGGATAGGCCACGAGGGTGTTGGAGGCCATGAGACAGCCCAGCAGCAGCGAGGCCATCTGCGTGTAGCCCAGCAGCTCCACGGCCATGAAGTAGGTCAGCACAAAGGGCAGCAGAAACGTCAGCACGCCAAAGAGCAACACGCGCCCTCGGCTGCGCCGAAGGCCCTCCATGTCCATCTCCAGACCGGCGAGGAACATGATGTAGAAGAGACCCACGAAACCGAAGAGGCTGAACGACGCGTCGCGCTCCAGCACATGGAGGCCGTAGGGGCCGATGAGTACGCCAGCCAGCACCAGTCCGATGATGTGGGGAATGCGCAGCCGGCCCATGATAATCGGCGCAAAGAGGATGATCAGGAGCACCGTCAGAAAGATCAGCGGCGGCTGTGATATGGGGAGATACTGGGTCGTGAGCAGCATATCGATTCCTTAATTTTTGCAAAGGTAACAAAAAACACGCAATTACGCACCACAGCGTCCTCACTTTTTCGTAATTTTGCGCCATATATTACTTGTTAAGAGAAAGGAACAGAAAAATGAAAATAGCTATCGTTGGCGCAAGCGGCGCCGTAGGACAAGAGCTTCTTCGCATTCTCGAAGAGCGCCAATTCCCGGTCGATGACCTTCTTTTGTTTGGTTCCGAGCGCAGCGCGGGCCGCGAGTACCTCTTCAGGGGCAAGCCCCATACCGTCCGCCTGCTCCAGGACAACGACGACTTCCGTGGCGTCGATATCGCCTTCACCAGTGCCGGAGGCAGCACGTCGGCTCGCTTCGCCGACACCATCACGCGCCACGGGGCTGTGATGATCGACAACAGCAGCCAGTTTCGCATGGACGAGGACGTGCCTCTCGTCGTCCCGGAGATCAATCCGGAGGATGCCAAGCGCCGTCCGCGCAACATCATTGCCAACCCCAACTGCACGACGATCATGATGGTCGTGGCCCTCTACCCCATCGAGCGCCTGTCCCACATCCGCAAGATCCACATCGCCAGCTACCAGAGCGCCTCGGGGGCTGGCGCCGAGGCCATGCGCGAACTGCAGCAGCAGTACAAGGAGATCCTCGAGACGGGCAGCGCCCATAGCATCAGCCACTTCCCCCACCAGTTGGCTTACAACGTCATACCGCAGATCGACAAGATGACGGACAACGACTATACGAAGGAGGAGATGAAGATGTATCACGAGACGCGCAAGATCATGCACTCCGACGTTCGCACGAGTGCCACCTGCGTCCGCGTGAGCTCACTCCGCAGCCATTCCGAGAGCGTCTGGTTCGAAACCGAGCGCCCGCTCTCGGTAGAGGAGATCCGCCACGCCCTCCAGGAGGCTCCTGGCGTGACCCTCGTCGATGATCCCCAGCACTATGTCTATCCCATGCCCCTGGAGTCGGCGGGCAAGGATGACGTCTTCGTGGGACGCATCCGCAAGGACCTGGCCGACGACCATAGTTGCACGCTCTGGCTCACGGGCGACCAGATCCGCAAGGGGGCTGCCCTCAATGCGGTCCAGATAGCCGAGATTCTGTAGCACGGAGCACGACAGGCTCCGTAGCCTCAACTACACAGACGACGGACGCCACACCCGGTTCTGATCTCATCAGCACCGGGCGCGACGTCCGTCGTCCGTATGGCTTCTCGCCTGCCGCTACTTGTGCGCCTGATAGTATTTCACGGCGGCCGCCACGTTTTTCTTCACGGCCCGGCTCGACATTGTCGCGCCCGTCACGCCATCTACCTCCGAGGCATTGGCTACCGTGCTGAGTTTCATGCCCGCAAACTTGGGCAGCAGGCCCTGTCTCACCTTTTGGAAAAACTTCGGGCTCTCTTGGTTGCGCTGGGCCTCAACCTTCACCACCTTGCCGCCCTTGATATAGACAAACAGGGGCGTTGCACCCTTAAAGCCGCGCACCGTCGGACACAGCGTGACGGTATTGACAACATACGTGCCGTCGCTCTGACGCTGCATCACCTTGTCACGCTGGCCTACTGCCACGGCCAAGCCCGTACTCATCACGAGGGCCAGGGACAGCGAGGCCCACCATTTTGATTTCTTCATTGGTCTATGCTTTTTTGTTCCTCTTTCGTTTTCCTCCTTCCTGCCCGTCTCCGCCCCATAGGGCAGCCTCGGACCATATTGCTTGCAAATATAGGGAGAAAAACGCTATCCTCACCAACTTCCATCTGATATTTATGCACTATTAACCTTTCCGTCGTGGCCCGACTTATGGCGTTTTCTTCAAAATCGCACTCACTTCGGTGCAGTTTTTACCCAAAATCGCACCCACCTCAGTGCAATTTTCTACAAAAACTGCACACAACATAGTGCAATTTCACAAAAAAGACGTATCTTTGCAGACAAATTACCCCAACATCATGGAACAACTTCAAGCCACATATCACAAACTGCTGCGGGAGACCACCACCTCCTTCCATCGCTACATGTTTGACCGCATCCATTGGGATGCCCGCATGATAGGACTGATGGGGCCAAGAGGGGTCGGCAAGACCACACTGGTACTACAACATATCAAAGAGCAGCTGCCTGTCCAGAAGTCACTCTACGTGCAAGCGGAAGACTTCTATTTCGCCAGCCATCGACTGACGGAACTTGCCGACCACTTTGCCAAGACTGGCGGCAAATACCTTTTCATCGACGAGATCCACAAATACAAAGACTGGTCAAGGGAGTTGAAACTGATATACGACTACCACGCCGAACTCCACGTTGTCTTCACCGGATCGTCGGTTCTCGACATCGCACAAGGGGCCGCCGACCTGAGTCGTCGCGCACTCATGTATGAGATGCAGGGACTGTCCTATCGGGAATATTTGCTGTTGTTCCACGACATCCGCTTCCCACAATGCACGCTTCAGCAACTCCTGCACCAAGAGATCGATATCCCAACAGGATTCTTGCCACTGCAACACTTCTCCGACTATCTGCAAAGAGGCTACTACCCCTTTGCCAACGGCGACATCAACCAGTACATACAGCAGGTGGTCAATGCCACGATAGAAACGGACATACCACAATATGCCGACCTATCCGTCGCCACGGCGAGAAAGCTCAAACGGCTATTGGCCATCATAGCCCAAAGCGCACCTTTCAAACCCAACATGACCCAAATAGGCGGTCAACTGGAAGTGTCGAGAAACAGCATCGCCGACCTCTGCGTCTATCTGGAGAAAGCAGGGCTCATCGGACAGCTACGCACCGCCACGGGAGGAATACAAGGGCTCGGGAAAGTGGACAAAATCTACCTCGACAACACACCGCTCATCTATACCCTGGGACGCCAGGATGTAGAGATAGGCACGGTTCGCGAGACGTTCTTCTTCAACCAGACCCGATCTCTCTGTTCCGTCACCACATCCCCCGTCTCCGACTTCCTCATCGATGGGAAATACACCTTTGAGGTAGGAGGCAAAAAGAAGCGACAACGCCAGCTGCAGAGCATAGAAAACGGCTACGTCGTCAAGGACGACATCGAGACAGGCTACGGCAACATCATCCCTCTATGGATGTTTGGCATGCTCTACTGATCTTCTCCCTGTCCTGACATCTACCACGTTTCCTCCATGTACCCACCACGTATCGTCCTCCCTTCCAGCATATATCGACCTCATATTGTTTCCGTATTGTTTCCGTATTGTTTCCGCTTCCGGAAGCGAGAACGATAGGAGAACGATAGGAGAACGATACGGGATCGACACGGGATCGATACGGGATCAATACGGGATTGATACGAGAACGATACGAGAACGGTCTTTTCCGACTCCCAACCGAAGCTATTGATAAGAAATTTAACTTTTTCACCATCGTTTCTTTTGATTATATTTTACATTTTAGCCACTCGCTTCTTCCTGTCATTCATGCCAAGAAGGTTGGCTCACCATTTGCCCTGGCGCAGCCTCTATACAAAGATAACCTTCCGTCCAGCCGAATGCAAGCCGATTAGCATGAATTAACGATCCATTAACTATTCCTCCGTATCCATTTAACAAAGCCCATCTCAGGCCAAAAACCTCCATTGCAGCCTTTCCTTAAGCCCTTTCCCCAGTTTTATCCACCCAAAGATTGTTGTCTCTCATCGCTACCAGCAGCCAAGAGATACAGGTTCTGACTTGTCAAAATAGCGAACAAACAAAACTGCCAAGTTTGAAAATCATTTGCGACAAAGGCCACCGAGACCCAAGGATCTTTAGTCCTCTTAGTCCCGGTGGCCTTATCGTATTTTTTTAATTAATGAATGAAGAGGTCAACCCTTACTTTGCCACAAACTTCTTGCCATTTTGGATATAGACACCCTGTTTGGGAGGCCGCTGAAGGCGAACGCCTTGCAGGGTATAGATGTGGTCGGAGTTGGTCGATGCTTCCACGCCCTCTATTCCCGTAGTGTTTCCCACGGACGTCACATTGCGTGTGTTCACCACCACGTCGCCGTCTTTTGTGATGAGAGTTCCCTCGGGGATGACGACGGAGTAGCCTGTCTCCGCTGCGAGCGGGAATCCTTCAAAGTCTGCCACCAATAGCCATTGGCCATTCTCGTTTCTCACGGTCGGGACTACTTCCTTGACCACGTTACGCTCATGCGCCTCACATAGCTGCACCACGGGGTTTTCAGAGAGCATGACGGGCTGATCGTAATAGAATATCACCTCGTTGAGCTTGTCGGAAGGATGATGGTCGAACAGGCTGCACCAAGAGTAGGTGAGCGGCTCAACCGGCTTCGTGTAGCCTCCGATGAAGTTGACGATGGCCTTCTCGTTGGTTATGTCAGAGCGATGCAAAGCGCTCACAGCACCTTTGGGGAGAAGCAGGGAGTAATGGACGCGGTTCTCAAACTTCATCCGATAGCCAAAGTCAATACCAGCGTAGCCCAGGTCCCAGTCCCAGCTTACGTCGCAAGGATAGGTCCTTACAGGAACGCCCTCGCGCAGCAAGGTGATACTGTTGCCCTCCAGGGCTGCCGTTTCCGTGGGAAAATAGAAGCCTATACGGTCTATCTCCGTCACGGTAGATCCCTCGTCAACAGAAGGCGTTGCCTGGCCAAGATTCGATGGGACCTCAAACTCCACGGAGATTTCCTCGTTAGAAACATCGCTCGTCCCCTCTTTGAAAATGCTGCCCTGCGGAATCACCACACGGTATTTTTCTCCCTTGGGAAGCAGGAGCTCATCGGCGAAATCTACGGAGACAGTGCCTTGCGTCCTTTTCTTGCCTGTGTAATTGGAGCAGGAGAGGCTGCCTTCTGCAATGGTTTCGTCGCCGTTTTTAAGGTAAGCCTTGGCCTCGGGAGTCACGCTGACGCCAACGTCGAAGATAAAGCGGACACTTGAGATCGGACCATAGACAGGCCGGTCTCCTATGGTACACTGTGTGGGCACAAGGCCGGAGCTAGTGGCAGCGGATGATACCGCAGATATCAGAAGCGATAACAGAGCCAGTAAAAAAGTTCTTGTCTTCATGATGATAAATGGTTTGGGTCGGCATGGCCCAGGGACCATGCCGACGGTTAAACAAATTGTTATTGTCTCGGGGTGTGAATGACCAGTCACAAGGAGAGCTTGAAAGACTTTCAGTAGCACTGCTCATGGAAAAGGTCCATTCACACACGTTTATCTGATGAGTATTTTCTGTTTGTGGACAATGGAGCCTCACCATTCACAGACACGTTGTTTTCCTTTTGGACCGAGACTGTCCCGACAGTCCCGTCCGCTGCGTTTGCCGACAGGGCAAACAAGACGAAAAGTAAAGTGTTAAAACCTCTCATGATGCAACGTTTTTATATTGTTATTAATTCCATCTGCAAACTTACGAAATTTTCACTAAAGCACCAAATATATTTAGCTTTATTTTGACCTATGCGCAGCATTACCCCCCCCGAGCACGAATTTCACCGTTATCTATCTACATATCAATTAATTACACGGATTTTTACCCAAATATATTTTTTCGGCGAATGTGCGAAAAAAGCCAGCAGTTTGTTCGAGGTTTAGAGAAAGCACAAAGGCCATTGGGAATATAAAGAGCGTCAGCCCCCTTAGTCCCAATGGCCTTATTGTATTTTTTTAATTAATGAATGAAGAGGTCAGCCTTTACTTTGCCACAAACTTCTTGCCGTTTTGGATATAGATATTACCCTTTTGCGGACGCTCCACCTTCCTGCCCATCAGGTCATAGACGCTGTTGTCCTTGCTTTGTGTCTCCACAATAGCAGGGGAATCGATGGCCGTCGTGGGGAACTCGCTCGGGTCAATCTCGACATAATTCCAGAATTTCTCCCAGCCCATGCAGTTGTGAGAAGTGTCCTTGTACTTGTTGATAGTACCCTTGGGGATATAGACAACGGGGGTGTCAAAGCCATCGGGGAAACCAAAACCAGAAAAGACACCGCCGTCCGTAGGATCGCACACGGGGGGCTCCATGGCGGCGCAATAGATTTCCTTGATGTCCCTCCACTGGGCGCAGCTCTCAGTGCCCAAAGACTTCATCGAGGCGGGGAAGACAATGCATTCCAAAGAGTCCAGGCCTGCAAGGGCTTCTTCTCCAAGAGACTGCATTCCTAAGGGAAACTCCAGGCGCTTCAATGAAATGCACAAATAGAAAGCGTGATCACCAATATGCTTGATGGTATGCGGGAAATTCACTTCACGAAGTCTGACGCAATTCGTCACAAAATCGTTGGGTATCTCCGTCGGACCGTCTGCAAAAGTGATTTTCTCAAGATGCCAGTTTAAACCGAACTGACCACCCCATTTGGAAAAACGGCATGAGCCAGGAAGCGTCACCTCCCTCAAATCGCACTGCCAAAAAGCATTTCTGCCAATGGACTCAAGGCCTTCTGGAAAATTGATGGAGGTAATGGGACACCCATAAAAGGCCCACTCGCCTATCGACTTCGTCGTCGATGGCAGTACAACCTTGCCTTTCAGCTTATGACAGAAGGCAAAAGCGTACTTACTGATCTCCTCAACCCCTTCGGGGATGACCAATGGGTTTATTTCCAGCTTTGTGGCATTAAACGCATACTCTCCCAAATAACGAAGAGAGGACGGGAAGTTCACTTGCCTGAGGGCATAAGCCTGGTAAAAGGCTGAATTGCCTATCTTCTCCAAACCCTCGGGAAGGATAATCCTTCTCAGAGCGATGTAATAGAAGCGCTCATTGGAGTCTCCCTCGTATTGTTCGTTCGCATGATAAAAGGCATTGTCAGGAATGGCGTTGTTCTCAATAACTGCATTCTCCAAATTGATGACGGAAAGATAACCGTAGAGAGAAGCATCCCACATGGCATGGAAATCTTTGTCATTGACATTTCCTTTGACAACCAACGAATCTACCGATCGAAGCTGGTCGCCAAATATCTCTGCCAACTCGCCGCCACGGGTAGTCGTCACCTCCTTCCACGTGAAATCATGGTTCTCATCTGGGGCCCTCTTGGATAGGAACTGGCAGCTCTGAGGATCCTTGCCGTCAAGCGTCAGGGACAATGGAGCCTCACCATTCACAGACAAGTTGTTTTCCTTTTGGACTGAGACTGTCCCGACAGTCCCGTCCGCTGCGTTTGCCGACAGGGCAAACAAGACGAAAAGTAAAGTGTTGAATAATCTCATAATTTATATATATATTAGTTACTGGGGGCAAAGTTAGGTTTTTCCCCCGACACCTCCAAATATCTGTGGTCTACATTTTTACTTTTGGCATTTCAAGTATAACAAATTGGAACACAACACATTACACAGTTTATTGAAATTGGAAAAGCAAAAAAATAGGTCTATCGGCCAAAAAAAAGTTATTCCACCCTTGGGGCTGCGGGGGCGATTTTTGTCGTTTTTCTGGTAAAAATCGCCATCGTTTCATGTTTTTACGCTTCCTCGTGATTGCTCTCAGGGTGCAGAGAGCGATTTGGGGTCGTAATGAGGCCCTCATGAGTCATGCATCATCATGGTTGAGCGATATAGTATGGGAGCTATCATCTTCCATTTTTCCCCATTTCATCGCAATTCTTCATCCTTTTCTTTGTTAGGTTAAGCCCAAAAGGAGAAGGTAATGCGGAGACAATAGACCGCAAAATGCTAAAAGTTCTCTATAAATTTGCGGAGCGAGAGCGATTCTCCCTCGACCCCTAATTTTTTCTTATAGAGATAGAGTTTTTGCTTGATCGATTTTTCACTGATTTTGAAGATTTCAGCGATTGTTTTGGTGCTCAGCCTAAGGCGCAGCAGGAACAGCAGCCGTTTGTCGTTGATGGTGAGCTGTGGAAATCGCGACTGGAGTTTTGAAACAAACTTGTCGTCCACTCTTTCCAGGAAGAGTTCTATTTCCTCCCAGTCCGCATCAGTCAGCGTGAGGTGGCGTTGTTCCTGCTCATCGTATTTCAGCTTGATTTTCATTTTTTCGACGAAGTACTGGTGTAATAGCTTGATCTGGTTATCTTTGTCTTTCAACTCTTGCTCGTGCAGCAGCTCCGCCACTCGCCTGTCCCTCTCGTTCAATAAATTCACTTGATGCAGTCTTTCCTTTTCGTATGCCACCTTGGCCATCATCTTTTTCTTTTTGGCTTTATAGACAAAGGCTATAAGGAGAAGCCCAATGAAAATGAAAATCAATATCCCCAAGCAGAAGACCTTGTAGAGCACTGTCCAGGCCTCCGCCTGAAGACGTTCCGTTTTCTCCTGCATCAGATTTTCGAAATAGATCGTCTTGTCACCCAATTCGTCATCAAACATTGCCTCTATGTAATGATAGGCGGAGTCGGCGTATGACAGAGCAGCAGGATCATTGAGCTTCACTGCAGCACGATGGCGACGTTTATAGGCCGCATAGCGTTGCGAGTTATCTTTCATCTGGAGTGTATCCAGCAAGTTGAGACATGCGGCATATTGCCCAGTTTCGTAATATGCGCCTGCGAGAGACAAAGTTTTATCTATATTATTTACGCTTGAATAGCTGCGCGACAAAAGGCCATAATGGACTGCCTTTGCGTCGTGGGCACCAGCGGCAAAACAGCTCATATCTTGATAGACATTAGACAATGTGACGGAATCGCCCAGCGCGAGGGCTATGCGCTCGGCCTCCTTGCTCCCGCTGAGAGCCTCTTGGCTTTTTCCGCAAAGCCTTTCACACTCTCCTTTCAAAAGAATATAGTAGATCGTGTTCAACGGCGTTGCCTGGCTGTACTTGCGATATACTGCCAAGGCCTGACTGGCGTATTTCAGCCCCAAAGGAGCATTAGTCTTGCGCACCACCCATGAGTTTTTGGACCAAACCAGACATAGCGTAGCCGTGTCTTTTTGCACTTGCGCCTCCTGCGCTGCCACGTCGAGGCAATAGTTGGCCCGCTCCAGACTGTCGCTCAAGGAATAATACACCCCCATGTAGTACATGCACCTTGCGTAAAGGCTGTCCTTGGGGTGCTTCGCATAGTAGTTGTAGGCAATACGGATGAGCGAGTCGTTGGCTACGTCGAGGCCACTCTTGTCTTGCGCAAGATAATAGGTCAGGGCGTAGTATGCCTTCTCCGCAGGCGGGAGCGAACGGCGGTCGATGGTATGCAGCATCGCCAACGCACTGTCCGGGTCGGCGTATGCCATTTGCAGCGCGCTGCGCAGGGTCTGTCGCTCCCCACGGTGGCAGGAAGCGAAAGCCAGGGCCAAGAACAGCATTGGTATAATAGCTTTTAGAATTCTCATAGTGTGTGCACAAACTGTTGCGACAAGATGGTGCGAGACGTCGAGGGACGTTGCAACAACAGAGAGGCGGGGAAGAGCGTCCGCCCGCTTGTGCCAAAGACCTTCCCCGTCTTCTGAGTTGCTACATCTACGATGGTCGATTGTCCAGTAGTGACGGCAAAGGTAGGGCAAATCCTTGACACTGCCAAAAAGAGTGCCCTGTTTTTTCCTCTTTATTTTATAGTTGCGTAGTTTGACCGCACCAGAATGCCCTTGGATGATACTCAAGAGACCCTCGGGATCGCACTTAAGCAACCCTTAGGACGACACATAAGTAACCCTTAGGACGAGGCTTAAGAGACCTTCGGGATGGTCTCGGGATGCGTTCGGGACGCAGGGCGTGCTTTAGGCCGGACAAAACGCCAGGACACAGGCTATTATTCATAGGGATGCACCATCACGTTTTCAGGTTCATCCGGAAAATCGAGTGATAGGGTTTGTGCTGTTGCCAATACGTCCTGCTGAGTTAGGGAAAACAACAAATACAACTTTTACAACAAGTAACAACCTACACGCTATGCGTGTATAACAATCTTGCTGCAAGGTAAACAACAAAATACAAGGCTTCGCCAGGACATTATGCTAGGACATTATGCCAGAACAATTAGCAGGAAACGTGTCCAAGGCGAAGCGTTGTTCATAGTTGTTTCCCTTGCAGCAACCCTTGGTCAGCATGGGCCTCGAAGAGGCGATGTCCCCGCGAAGCGTTGTTACTTGTTGTAAAAGTTGTTCAAGTTGTTTTCCATGTGTCCACGTCGAATCACTCCATTTTCGAGAAGAACCAAAAAAAATAGGGGTTCCCCCATAAAATGTGGGAAATAAGGCTTGGGTTCCCCCGTAAAATGTGTATATTTGCAGCGTTATTCCCCCGTAAAATGTGGGAGAACGGAGAATTATTCCCTCATGGAATGTGATTTAAAGATACGGATCATGGAAAGACTGGGTCACGAACGTACCCCTCTACGCGATCAACGGCTTCGAATTTTAGCGACGGGCCACATGGGGGCAGCACAAACTACCGTGGCGATCCATTTGGTATTTCCAAATATTTTTCGTACTTTTGCAAACTAAAAGAACGAACCCATCATGTACGACGACAAGAGAATAGACAGCGACGATCAGCAGGGCGCCATGCAGCAGGACAGCGAGGAGGCGACGGACAGCCATAGCGACTACCGCCCCACAAGCCGTTTCGACGCATCGGCCGTACACCACCTGTCGGGGATGTACAAAAACTGGTTTCTCGACTATGCGAGCTATGTGATCCTGGAGCGTGCCGTGCCCGCCATCGGCGACGGCCTGAAGCCCGTGCAGCGGCGCATCCTCCACTCGATGAAGCGCATGGACGACGGACGCTACAACAAGGTGGCCAATATCGTGGGCCACACGATGCAGTTTCACCCCCATGGCGACGCCTCCATCGGCGACGCCCTCGTGCAGCTCGGCCAGAAAGACCTGCTCATCGACACGCAGGGCAACTGGGGCAACATCCTCACAGGCGACCGCGCGGCCGCACCCCGATATATCGAGGCGCGCCTGTCGAAGTTTGCGCTGGAGACGGTCTTCAACCCGAAGACCACCGAGTGGCAGTACTCCTACGACGGCCGCAACAAGGAGCCCGTGACGCTCCCCGTGAAGTTTCCGCTCCTCCTGGCCCAGGGCGCGGAGGGCATTGCCGTCGGCCTGTCGTCGAAGATTCTTCCCCACAACTTCAACGAGATCTGCGACGCCGCCGTGAGCTACCTGCGCGGCGAGCCCTTCAGCCTCTACCCCGACTTCCCCACGGGCGGCAGCATCGACGCCTCGCGCTACAACGACGGGCAGCGGGGCGGCGTGGTCAAGGTGAGGGCGAAGATAGAGAAGCTCGACCCGAAGACACTCGTCATCCGCGAGGTGCCATTCACGAAGACGGCAGAGAGCGTGCAAGACTCCATCACCAAGGCCGTGGAGAAGGGCAAGCTGAAGATCAGACGCGTGGACGACATGACCTCCTCGCAGGTGGAGATACAGGTGCACCTCGCCCCGGGCACGTCGAGCGACAAGACCATCGACGCCCTCTATGCCTTCACAGACTGCGAGATCAACATCTCGCCCAACTGCTGCGTCATCGACGGGCAGAAACCACAGTTTCTCACCGTCAGCGACGTGTTGCGCCGCAACGTGGACCACACCAAGGAACTGCTGCGCCAGGAACTGGAGATCAGGCGCCACGAGCTGCTGGAGCAACTCTTCTTTGCCTCGCTGGAGCAGATCTTCATCGAGGAGCGCATTTATAAGGGCAAGCCTTTCGAAAACGCCAAGGACACGGACCAGCTCATCGCCTACATCGACGAGCGACTGCAGCCGTTCTACCCCGAGCCTCGTGCGCGCAGTAGGGGCGCGAGGACCTGCTGCGCCTGCTGGAGATCAAGATGCAGCGCATCGCCAAGTTCTCGAAGGACAAGAACGAGGAGCTGATCGCCAAGATACGGGCCGAGATAGCCCGCATCGAGAAGGACCTGAGCGAGATGACACGCGTCACCGTGGAGTGGTTTGAGATGCTCAAGGAGAAGTATGGCAAGGACCATCCGCGCCGGACGGAGATCAAGAGTTTCGACACGATCATCGCGGCCAAGGTGGCGGAGCGCAACGAGAAGCTCTACATCGACCGCCAGGCCGGCTTCATCGGCACGGGACTGAAGAAGGCGGAACTGGTGGAGAACTGCTCCGACATCGACGACGTCATCATCTTCTACCGCGACGGCAAGTACAAGGTCATCAAGATACAGGACAAGGTCTTCGTCGGCAAGAACATCCTCCACGTGCAGGTATTCAAGAAGAACGACCACCGCACGATCTTCAATCTCGTCTATCGCGACGGACAGAAGGGCCCCTACTACATCAAACGCTTTGGCGTGACCTCCTGCACACGCGACCGAGAGTATGACGTGACGCAGGGCAAGCCGGGATCGCGCGTGATGTACTTCACGGCCAACCCCAACGGCGAGGCGGAGGTCATCAAGGTGACGCTCGACCCCGACATCAGAAAGAAACGGCAGAACATATTCAAGGAAGTCGATTTCAGCGACATCCTCATCAAGGGACGCGGCGCACAGGGCAACCTCCTCACCCGCGACTCCATCCACCGCATCTCGCTGAAGAGCCACGGCCACTCCACACTCGGCGGACGCAAGGTGTGGTTCGACCCCGACGTGCAACGCATCAACTACGAGGAGCACGGACGCTACCTCGGCGAGTTTGGCGACCAGGACCGCATCCTCGTGGTCCTCGACACGGGCGACTTCTACATCTCGACCTTTGACTCCACCAATCACTACGAGGCCAACATCCTGCGCCTGGAGAAGTGGGACAAGGCGAAAATCTGGACGGCCATCGTCCGCGATGCCGACAACCAGGGCTACCTCTATCTGAAACGATTCACGATGGACGCCACGAAGCGGCCGCAGAGTTTCGTGGGCGACAATGCCGAGAGCAAACTGCTGATACTGACGGACCGACCCCACGCGAAATTTCTCGTCAGTTATGGTGGCGACGACGCTGCCCACGGCACGGAGGAAGTGGCGGGCGAGACGTTTGTCGGCGTGAAGGGATACAAGGCCAAGGGCAAACGACTCACCACGCTCGCCGTGGAGAAGGTAGAGGAGGTGGAAACGCCCTACGACGACACGCCCGAGACCCCGCAGACAGAGACCATCCCGGCGGAGGACGGCAGCGCCACCGAGGACCACGCCAACCTCGACCCCGACCTTGGGAAGAGCCAGCAGCAGGTGATAGACGAGATCACGGGACAACTCAACCTCTTCGACGATGAGGAGAAATAGGACGACAAGGACCACGACCAGCCGAAGGCTACTGCGGGGCGTGGTTATCACGGTCTGCATGGTCCTCGCCTCCCTGCCCGTCCCGGCACAGGAGAGCTGGCTGGAGGCAGCAGGCGACACGGCTCGTTGCGGAGCACAAGGGGCGCTAGAGACAGAAAAGGAGGCGAAGCAGGCGGAACGCCACGTGACGCGTGCCACGATGCTGGCCGTGGGCGGCACCAACCTGCTGGAGACCTATCTCTCTCGCCCGAGAAATACACGGGCACGGAGTGGCGACTAATGCAGCACGTCACCCGCGACTACCCCACCCGGCCACGCTGGGCACACCAGTTGCTGCACGAGGCCCATCTCTCGGCTACCAGGAACAGGGCGGACAACGCCAGCTACCTCACGGCCTTCTACCACTTCGAGTACGACTGGCACAGACGACTCGCCACCCTGCCCTTGGCCGGAGGCACGATCTGCCTCAAGGCCGGACCGGGCGTGGACGCACTGGCGGGGATGGTCTATAGCACACGCAACGGCAACAACCCGGCCCAGGCTCACCTCGCCCTTGCGGGGGCAGCCTCCTTCGTGGCCGACTACGCCCTGCCACGGGTGGAGGGAAGATGGAGGTGGATTGTGCCCGCCTCGGTCCGCTACGAGCTGCAGGTGCCCTTGGTGGGACTGCAGTTCTCGCCCCGTTTCGGCCAGTCCTACTACGAGATCTTCACGCGGGGCAACTACGACCACAACGTGGTCTTCACCACACCTTTCAACGCCCCGTCGATGCGACAGATGGTCACGGCCGACTTCCGCATCTCCGCCCATAGCGCGCTGCGCCTGGGCTACCGGGCCGATATTCAGCAGTCGAAGCTCCACGACCTGAAGTTTCACGAGTGGTCGCACCTCTTCGTCATCGGCTTCGTCAAGTCCTTCACCCTCACACCACGACACTTATGAGACGCATCCTCCCCTATCTATTCCTCCTGTTGCTCACCGCCACGTCGTGTGTTGACAATGACACCTACGACGACAACCCGCAGGACAATCTCGAAGCCCTGTGGCGGATCCTGGACGAGCACTACTGTTTCTTCGAGGAGAAAGGCGTGGACTGGAATGCCGTGCGCGAAAAATATGCCGTGAAGATGAACGCGGAGATGAGCGAGAGCCAGCAGTTTGAGGTGATGACCCAGATGATCTCGGAGCTCCGCGACGGCCATGTCAACCTCTACACGACCTTCAACACGGGGCGCTACTGGAGCTGGAAGGAGGACTACCCCACCAACCTTAGCGACACCCTGCTGCGCCGCTATCTCCGCACCGACTATCTCATCGCAGGCGGCACGGACTACACCATCCTCGACGACAACATCGGCTACCTGCGCTACGAGTCGTTCCAGCAGGGCATGAGCGACGCCAACCTCGACCAAGTGATGCTCCACATGGCCGGATGCAACGGCCTCATCATCGACGTCCGCGGCAATGCGGCGGACTGATGACCCATGCCGAGCGACTGGCGGCGCGCTTCTGCAACGCGGAGACCACCGTGGGCTACCTGCGCCACAAGACGGGACGCGGCCACCAGGACTTCTCGTCGATGCAGGAGCAGAGGATCCGCCCCGCCAAGGGACTACGCTGGCAGAAGGAGGTGGTGGTGCTCACCAACCGCGGAGTATTCTCTGCCGCCAACGAGTTTGTGAAGTACATGAGCTGCTTCCCCCACGTCACCATCGTGGGCGACCAGACGGGAGGAGGTGCGGGAATGCCTTTCTCGGCAGAGCTGCCCAACGGCTGGGGCGTACGCTTCTCGGCCTGCCCGATGTACGACCGCGAACGGCGCCCTACGGAGGAGGGTATAGCCCCCGACTACTATGTCTCGCTGAGCGACGAAGACTTCCGCCGTGGACGCGACACACTCATCGAATGGGCACGAAAATGGCTCTCAGAGGGTGGAAAAGGGGCACGGGAGAGGGTCCGCCAGCGTTAAATAGCATTAACGGCCATAGTTTTCTCCGAAGACAGAACGAGAAGTGAAAAATAATTGGTAAATTTGCACGCAATAATTTTCTAACGATTCATTTTATGTCATCATTTATTGCAGATAAAGTAGCGATGGACGGCCTGACCTTTGACGACGTCCTGCTCATTCCAGCTTATTCAGAAGTGCTGCCCAAAGAGGTGGAGTTGAAAACGCAGTTCTCGCGCAACATCACCCTCAATGTGCCGATTGTGACGGCGGCCATGGACACGGTGACCGAAAGTGCGATGGCCATCGCCATTGCCCGCGAAGGTGGTATCGGCGTCATCCACAAGAATATGACCATCGAGGAGCAGGCAAGACAGGTAGCCATCGTCAAGCGTGCGGAGAACGGCATGATCTTTGACCCCGTCACCATCCACAAGGGATGCACGGTGTCAGACGCGCTGCAGATGATGCACGACTACCATATCGGCGGCATCCCTGTTGTCGATGACGAGCGCCACCTCGTCGGTATCGTCACCAACCGCGACCTGCGCTTCGAGACCCACCTCGACAAGAAGGTGGCGGAGGTCATGACGTCCGAGAACCTCGTCACCACTCATCAGCAGACGGACCTCAAGGCCGCTGCTGCCATCCTCCAGGAGAACAAGATCGAGAAGCTCCCGGTGGTCGATAAGGACAACCACCTCGTCGGCCTCATCACCTATAAGGATATCACCAAGGCCAAGAACAAGCCGATGGCTTGCAAGGACGCCAAGGGCCGCCTGCGCGTGGCCGCAGGCGTGGGCGTGACCGCCGACTCGCTGCAGCGTGCAGAGGCACTGGTCAACGCAGGCGTAGATGCCATCGTCATCGACACGGCCCACGGCCACAGCAAGGGTGTCATCGGCACGCTGGAGGCTGTCAAGAAGCATTTCCCCGACGTGGACGTCGTCGTGGGCAATGTGGCTACGGGCGAGGCTGCCCGCTACCTCGTCGACCACGGCGCCGACGCCATCAAGGTGGGTATCGGCCCGGGTAGTATCTGTACGACCCGCGTCGTGGCTGGTGTGGGTGTGCCGCAGCTGTCGGCCATCTACGATGTCTATACGGCCCTGAAGGGCACGGGCGTGCCTCTCATCGCCGACGGTGGTCTGCGCTATTCGGGCGACATCGTCAAGGCCCTCGCCGCTGGTGGCAGTTCCGTCATGATCGGATCGCTGGTGGCTGGCACGGAGGAGTCGCCGGGCGACACGATCATCTACAACGGCCGTAAGTTCAAGAGCTACCGCGGCATGGGATCGCTGGAGGCCATGGGACAGAAGAACGGCAGCAAGGACCGCTACTTCCAGGGTTCCACCACCGACGTGAAGAAACTCGTGCCGGAGGGTATCGCCGGTCGCGTGCCGTACAAAGGCACGGTGCTGGAGGTGGTCTATCAGCTGCTTGGCGGTCTGCGCTCGGGTATGGGCTACTGCGGCGCCAACTGCATCGAGACGCTCCACAACGCCAAGTTCACCCGCATCACCAATGCTGGTGTGCTCGAGAGCCACCCGCACGACATCACGATCACGAGCGAGGCGCCCAACTATTCGCGTCACGAATAATCAAGACAACATAGACACGGGCTCTGTCACGGGGGAGGGATTCCCGACGTGGCAGAGCCTCGATTCTCATTATTATATATAATAGACAAGACAAAGACAACATGAAACTGAAGTCTCTTTTCTCGGCACTGCTGCTGGGTTGCGCGATGATGGCGCAGGCCCAGAGCGCGAACGATCCGACGATTATGACCATCAACGGCCAGCCGATCAGCCGCTCAGAATTTGAATATTCCTACAACAAAAACAACTCAGAGGGAGTGATCGACAAAAAGTCGGTGGAGGAATATGTGGACCTTTTCATCAATTATAAGTTGAAGGTGCAGGCTGCCATCGACGCGAAAATGGACACCATGCCGGCCTACAAGCGCGAGTTTCTCAACTACCGCGACCAGCAGATCCGCCCGACGATCATCAACGACGCCGACGTGGAGGCCGAGGCTTACAAGATCTACAAGGAGACACAGGAGCGCATCGACGGAGCTGGAGGCATGCGCCAGGTATCGCACATCCTCATCATGGTGCCGCCCAAGGCCACGGCCGAGGAGATGATGGCAGACTCCGCACGTGCAGACTCTATCTACAGCGCCATCATGAAGGGTTCCGACTTCAACGAGATGGCGAGAAGATACTCGGCCGACAAGGCATCGGCAGCCAAGGGCGGACAGCTCAACTGGATCACCAAGGGACAGACGGTCCCGACTTTTGAGAACGCAGCCTACTCCATGCGCCCGGGAGAGATCTCGCGCCCTGTGAAGTCGCCTTTCGGCTGGCACATCATCCGCATGGACGGACAGCGCAACTTCTTCGAGTATGACTCTCTGAAGGCCGACATCATGAAGTTTATCGAGATGCGTGGCCTCCGCGAGAAGATCATCAACGACAAGCTCGACTCTCTGGCCAAGGTGCAGAACACCACGCCTGAGGCTATCCTCGACCAGCGACTGGTGGAGATGGAGGCCAAGGATCCGGATCTGAAGAACCTCGTGCGCGAGTATCACGACGGCCTGCTCCTCTTCGAGGTCAGCAACCGCACCATCTGGGGCAAGGCTGCCAGCGACGAGGCGGGCCTGTTGCAGTATTTCAAGAAGCACAAGAAGCAGTATAAGTGGGACGAGCCGCGCTTCAAGGGCATGGCCTACCATGTCAAGGACGAGGCCGACGTGGCTGCCGTGCGCAATGCCGTCAAGGGACTGCCCTTCGGCGACTGGGCCGACAAGTTGCGCAGCACGTTCAACAACGACTCCGTCATCCGCATCCGCGTGGAGAAGGGCATCTTCAAGAAGGGTGACAACCCGCTTGTGGACCGCAACGAGTTCAAGGTGAACGTCAATGTCACACCGACCAAGGACTACCCCATCGATGCCACCTACGGCAAGATGATTAAGGCGCCGGAGGAGATGAACGCGCGGACAGGTAACTGCCGACTACCAGAACCTGCTGGAGGAGCAGTGGGTGAAGGAACTGCGCAAGAAGTATCCCGTCGTCATCAACCGCGAGGTATTGGCCACGGTCAATAAGCACTAACAAACAGGGGGTGGCCTCAAAGCGGGGCTTCCCCCCAAATAAGCCACACGAATTGCTACCGTAATGAAGAGAAATCAAGCGATAATGGCACTACTGCTGCCGGTCTCTATGCTGGCCATGGCGGGACTGAACACCCGCGGGGGCGCAAAGATGGCGGCATGGGCTGCCAACGACTCGGTGAAGACGGCCACCATAGCGGGACGCCCCGCTCCCCAGAGTGTCATCGACGAGGTGATATGGGTGGTCGGCGACGAGCCGATACTGAAGTCGGAGGTGGAGATCACCCGACTGCAAAGCGAGGCCGAGGGCATCAAGTGGGACGGCGATCCCGACTGCCAGATACCAGAGCAGATAGCCGTACAGAAGCTCTTCCTCCACCAGGCGGCTCTCGACAGCATCGAGGTCACGGAGTCGGAGATCAACCAGGCCGTGGACCAGCAGATCAACTACTGGCTCTCGCTGCCGACCATTGACGGCTCGCGCGAGCGACTGGAGCAGTATCAGCGCAAGACGATCTCCCAGATGCGGCAGGACATGCACGACGACTTCCGCGACCGGCAGTTGGTGCAGAAGGAGCAGCAGGAACTGGTGAAGGATATCGAGGTGAGCCCGGCAGAGGTGCGCGCCTATTTCAAGGACATGCCCACGGACAGTCTGCCCGAGATTCCCACAACCGTGGAGGTGCAGATCCTGACGAAGAACCCCATCATCGAGCAGGAGGAAATCAACCGGGTGAAGAACCAGCTGCGCGAGTTTACCGAGCGCGTGACAAAGAAGGAGACTTCCTTTGCCACGCTGGCCCGCCTCTATTCCGAGGACAAGGGTACGGCACGACAGGGTGGCGAACTGGGCTATACGGGACGTGGTCTGCTCGACCCAGCCTTTGCCAACGCTGCCTTCAACCTCACCGATCCCAACAAGATTTCGAAGATCGTGGAGACAGAGTTTGGCTATCATATCATCCAGCTCATCGACCGTCGGGGCGACAAGGTGAACGTCCGCCATATCCTGCTGCGCCCGCGGGTCTCCGAGGCTTCGCTGACGGCAGCCGAGGCACGTTTGGACAGTATCGCCGACGACATCCGTGCAGGAAAGTTTGAGTTTGGCGCCGCCACGGCCTTCCTCTCCGACGACAAGGACACAAAGGCCAACCATGGAGTGATGGTCAACAGCAACGAGTCGTCGCGCACCTCGCGCTTCCGCATGCAGGACTTGCCAACCGAGGTGGCAGCTGTCGTCGATACGATGAAGGTGGGTCAGGTGTCGAAGGCATTCAGGATGACCACCGACCGCGGCAAGGTCACGACGGCCATCGTCCGGCTGATGGCACGCACGGACGCTCACAAGGCCAATATCCAGGAGGATTTCCAGGCCATGAGCGACATCGTGACGAGCCACGCACGACAGAAGAAAATCCACGAGTGGGTGGTGAAGAAAATCAAGGACACCTACGTTTGGATCAGTCCGCAGTATCGTGGGTGCAATTTCCAATACGAGGGTTGGGTCAGGTGAGATGAGAACAAACGCCTTTCCCTCACTTCCAACAAAAAGCGGGCATAGAACTTCCCTATGGCGGGTTCTATGCCTGTTTGGGTTATTCCTGCTCCTTGCCCTAATCAGCGCGCAGGGGCAGAAACCGACTGGACAGAAACCGACAGAGAAGAAGAAACCGACGGAGAAGGTCTATATCGACCATGCCGACGTGCTATGGCACAACCAGTCCGTAAGGCCCGACATCCAGGTGGCGCGGGGCAACGTGCGCTTCCGATACAACGGCATGACGCTTCGTTGCGACAGTGCTTGGCTGAGCCAGGAGCGGTCGTTCTTCCAGGCCTTCGGCCACGTCAAGGTGATACGCCCCGGAGGAGCCACACTGGAGTGTGGGCGCCTCCACTATGAGGGGCTGGGGCAGATGCTCCGGGCACGCGGGCATGTGGTGGTGCGCGAGCCGGGACGACTGTTGCGCTGCGACAGCCTCGACTACAACTTGATGTCGGACGAGGCAAAGTTCTTCGACGGCAGGGGCACCATCGTGGCTGGCCCCAATACCATCATCGCCGACGAGGGCCACTACAACACCAAGACCAAGGACTTCCGCTTCATGGGCGACGTGGTGATGCGGTCCGCACAAGGACGCATCCGGTCGGTCCACACACCAACGGCAGCAGGCAACATGGAGACGGGCGAGGTCCACGTGGTGGAAAATCGACGCTGCGCATGAGCGACGGCGGCGTGATTCATACCAACGAGGGGTTCTTCAACCAGATAACGGGTTCGGCACGGACGGTGGGCCATACCACTATCACATCGCCAGAAAGAGACATCGACGGCTACAACATCACCTTCAACAACGAGACGGGTGACGCCGAGGGTCACCAGGGCGTGACCATCAACGACAAGAAGGCGCACCGCGTCATCAAGGGCAAGGATGTCTGGTACAACAGCAACTCGGGCCACATGGAGGGCAGGGGCGACGTCGATATCGAGGACAAACAGAACGACCGCACTATCCGCGGACAGCATGTGGTCTATAACGCCACGACGGGCGAGATGGAGAACTATGGCAACGCCTGGGTTGACGACCGTGGGGCACAGCGGGTCATCAAGGGCGACACGCTATTATATAATGAGAAGACGCGGATGGGCGAGGCGCACGGACGTGTCGATTACCTCGACCGCAACAAGAATGCGTTTCGGGCCGAGGACTGCTTCTACACCGAGGAGGCTGCACTCGCCTACGGTGGCGACCCGGGACCCTTGGCTCTTGGACTTCTCGCAGGGCGACACGCTCTACGTCCATGCCGACACGGTGAGGATGAGGGCGTGGAACGTCAATACCGACTCGGTATATCGGGAGGTCTATGGCGTGGACAACGTGCGGGCGTACCGCACGGACATCCAGGCGGTCTGCGGACTGCTCGTCGCCAACACGCTCGACTCCTGCATCACGCTCTACGACGACCCCGTGCTATGGAACGGCGAACGCCAGATCCTGGGAGACAGCATCCGGGCGTTCATGAACGACTCCACCGTGCGCGACGCCTATGTCATGGGCAACGCCCTCTCGATAGAACGGATGACGGACCGCGAGCACTTCAACCAGATCAGCGCGAAGTCCATGCACGCCCACTTCATAGACGGGACGGTACGACAGGCCACGGCCGTCGATAATGTGCTGACCATCTTCTACCCCACCGACGACAAGGACAGCACACTCATCGGCATGGTCTATGTCGAGACCGACACGATGCGGATGTTTCTCTCGCCCGAGCGAAAACTGGAGAAGATATGGATGCCGAAGACAGAGGGTATGATGTATCCGCTGAACCAGATTCCGCCTGAGCACAGGCAGCTGCGGGGCTTTGTATGGCTGGAGAACCTCCGCCCACGCGACAAGGACGATGTGTTCCGCCGCGTGACCAAGGCGCAGAGCCTGCAGAGACTGTATCGCAAGGTGGCAGCACCACCTCGCCAACGCATCGTCGATCGCTTCAATCCGGAGACGACACGACGATGAGGGGACTTTTTTATCAGCCGAGGCCGCGCCATTTCTCCCACCGCTTCCAGTTTATCGACGAGCGCAAGGAACAACTGCGCCTGCTCAGGGAGGAGATGAGCAAAGATGGGGTACGAAAGACGGAGGACAAGGTGTCGGACCGTCAGGAGAGACTGCACATGCTCTTTGCCGAGGCTGCAAGGCAGCGCCGGGCCAAGCGACGCAGCACGACGACGGCAGCATGGCTATGGGGTGCGATCACGGCAATAGCTGCCGCAGCAGTCCTGCTGCTGGGCGCGTGGGGATAGAATGAAAGGGTGACGAGAGAAGACATGACGAGCGTATAGAGAGTAGATGAAAACCGAGTGAAGGCAACAGTAATATAGAAGACAACAAATATGAGCGACATCATTCAACTGCTTCCCGACAGCGTAGCCAACCAGATAGCTGCGGGAGAGGTGATACAGCGACCGGCTTCCGTCATCAAGGAACTGGTGGAGAATGCGGTAGATGCGGGAGCCAAGCACATCGACGTGCTGGTAGTGGACGCAGGGCGCACCTCTATCCAGGTCATCGACGACGGAAAGGGCATGTCCGAGACGGACGCACGACTGGCCTTCGAGCGCCATGCCACCTCGAAGATCCGGCAGGCCGACGACCTTTTCGCACTACGCACCATGGGGTTTCGTGGCGAGGCGTTGCCTTCGATTGTAGCCGTTTCCCAAGTGGACCTCCAGACAAGGACGGAGAACGAGGAGGTGGGCACACATCTGACCATCGCTGGCAGCCGTTTTCAAGGCCAGGAGCCTTGCGCCTGCCCCGTGGGGGCCAACTTTCTGGTGGAAAACTTGTTCTATAACGTGCCGGCAAGACGGAAGTTTCTCAAGTCGAACGCCACGGAACTAAACAACATCATCGCGGCCTTCGAACGGATCGCATTGGTCTATAACGACATCAACTTTACGCTGCGGAGCAACGGGGCGGAGGTGTTCAACCTCAAGGCGACAAACCTCCACAAGCGCATCATCGACATCTTCGGACGCAAACTCGACAAAGACTTGCTGCCCGTAAGGGAGGTGGAGACTTCCATCTGCACGCTCCAGGGCTTCGTAGGCAAACCAGAATCATCAAAGAAGAAGTGCAACACGCAGTATTTCTTCGTCAATGGTCGCTACATGCGCCATCCCTACTTCCACAAGGCGGTGATCTCGGCATTCGACCGACTGATTCCCACCGATGAGCAGGTGCCCTATTTCTTCTATTTCACCGTGCGCCCGGAGGACATCGACGTCAACATCCATCCCACCAAGACCGAGATCAAGTTTGAGAACGAGCAGGCCATCTGGCAAATCCTCATGGCGGCCGTCAAGGATGCGGTGGGCAAATTCAACAACATTCCCACCATCGACTTCGACTCTGAGGCCAAACCGGAGATCCCCGTTTTCGACGACTCGCCAAGGGATATCTGCGCACCCAAGGTGCAATACAACCCAAGCTACAATCCTTTCAAAGAGACTCCATCGGAGAACTACCGCCAACCCGCAGCTCCCGAGGGATGGGACCAACTCTATGAGGGACTGAAAGGCACAGAGGCAGAGAGCCCATCTGAACCTCCGACGGACCTGTTTGCCTCGCAACAGGAAACTACACCCACAGAAACGATAGTGGAGGAGAAAGCTCCCTCCCACTACCAGTTCAAGGGACAGTATATCATGTCGTCCGTGAAGTCGGGCCTGATGATGATCGACCAGCACCGTGCCCACACGCGCATCCTCTACGAGGACTATCTGCGCCAGTTGGCACAACGCAAACCGAGTGCACAGCGCTTGCTCTTCCCCGAGATGGTGCAGTTTGCCCCAGCCTCACAGCAACGCCTGCCCGCCGTCGTACCAGAACTGGAGGCGATGGGCTTTGAGTTGTCCGACCTGGGCAACGGCTGCTACTCGATAGGGACCGTACCCACGGGACTCGAGGGACTGAACATCCCGGATCTGCTCCTGCAAATGGTGGGCGACACAGAGGCAAAGACGGCAGAGGTGAAGGATGAGATCGATCGTTCACTCGCACTGACCATGGCACGGAGCGCAGCCATCCCCATCGGCCAAGTGCTCAGCAACGAGGAAATGGAAAGCATCGTCAACCGGCTCTTTTCGTGCGAAAACATGAAATATACGCCCGACGGAAAGGTGATAGTCGCCATACTCTCCCAACAGGAGATAGACCATCTTTGCCTCATAACCGTATATTTTGAATGACTGAGGTCAAAAAATACACGGTAGATGGAAAAAGATTTCAATTTATTTGCATTGATTTGGAAAATAATCATTAACTTTGCAACCAAAAGCCATTCAGAATTAATCACGGACTTGCAACCGAGAGGAGACTCTAAATAATAAATTTAAATTATAGTAGTTATGAAAAAGTTATTAATGGTTATGGCTCTTGCCGGTATGACGGCAACGGGTTTCGCTCAGGAGGCTCCTGTACAGAAGCATAGCGTCGCTACAAATTCTTTCTGGAGCAATTGGTTCATTCAGGCTGGTGCCAACTGGAATGCATGGTACTCAGGTCAGGAGCATGGTGCTGGCAACAGCAACAGCCCGATCGAGGATTTCCGTTCTCATGTAGGTGCTTCGGTTGCCGTGGGTAAGTGGTTCACGCCGGGCATCGGTCTCCGTACCAAGATCAATGGTATCTGGGGCAAGACGGTTTTGGACAACGAGACCAGCAAGAGCAACAAGTACTGGACGGCGAACGAGCAGGTGCTCTTCAACCTCAGCAACTTGATCTGCGGCTACAACGAGAAGCGTATCTGGAACCTCATTCCCTTCGCTGGCGGTGGTATCACCCGCAACATGAGCTACAACACCTATGCTATGCAGCTGGGCGTTGGTGTCCTCAACACCTTCCGTGTTTCTCCGAAGCTGGCTGTCAACCTCGAGTTGGGTTGGGATCGTCTTGAGGGCGATGCCGACGGTATCGACAAGAGCAATGGCAAGCGCGGATGGGACAGCCACGACAACCGTCTCTATGCTGAGATCGGCTTGACCTACAACCTCGGCAAGGCTACTTGGAGCCGCACCCCGGATGTGGACGCCATCAACGCACAGCACCAGGCTGAGGTCGACGCTCTCAACGCTCAGGTCAATGAGCTCCGCAACCGCAAGCCGGAGGTGGTCGAGAAGATCGTCGAGAAGCGTGTAGAGGTACCTGCTGCTCATCACGATGTGTGCGTGTCTGACCTCGTCTTCGTCGCCTTCGCTCAGGGCAAGGCCAACCTCACCAAGGAGGATATGAAGGCGCTCGATGCTATCAAGAAGGGTGCACACGTACAGATTGTTGGTACGGCTTCTCCCGAGGGTTCTAAGGCTATCAACGATCGTCTGTCTCAGGCTCGTGCCGACGTCGTCGCTAAGTACCTCAAGGGTCGCGGCGTGATCGTTGACGAGGCTACCGGTAAGGGTGTCCAGGGTGTCACCTCTAACCGTCTCGCTATCGTTTACGTGAAGTAAGCTTAGACCGACCACATTACAGAAGGACTATTCCTTCAAGTAATAGGATATCAATCCCCAGCACGATTCCTCGTGCTGGGGATTTTTGATGACAGGTCACGGCATTTAGTGACGAAGAGAGACACTGTATCTTAGACGAAAAGACAGAAAAACACAGTTTCAATATTCAAACACACAGCTTCCAAGGCAAAAAGAAGAGAAAACACAGGATGAAGGAAAAGAATTTTGTAATTACTGCAAAAAAATATTAGTTTGAAAATAGTTCAATTCAGATTTATTTCGTACTTTTGCAGCCAAGAGATCATTCCAAGCCCAAAAGTGGGTGTTTTTTGAAACCAAGTAAGTACTTTTCCCAACAAAGAGGAAGTAGCTTCTCAATACTTTTCATTATGACGCAAAACTATCTCCTATACCGTATCTACAGGTTCTACGCAGACGGTTTCCGACAAATGACCGTGGGGCGTGTGCTGTGGACGGTCATCCTCATCAAGCTCTTCGTGATTTTCGTGGTGCTCAAACTTCTGTTCTTCCCCGACGTTCTGGCACAGAAAGCCAAGGGCGGCGACAAGGCAGAGGTGGTCGCCAGCGAACTAACCAACCGTAAATAAAAATCCAAAACAATATCCTATGAATCATTTACTCACTATCGACCCCTCAGTCATCGACTGGTCGCGTGCGCAATTTGCCCTTACGGCCATCTACCACTGGCTGTTCGTACCGCTCACACTCGGTCTGGCTGTCGTCATGGGCATCATCGAGACCATCTATTATCGCACGGGGAAACCGTTCTGGCGCGAAGCAGCACGCTTCTGGCAGCGCCTCTTCGGCGTCAATTTTGCCATGGGCGTGGCCACAGGCATCATCCTTGAGTTTGAGTTTGGCACCAACTGGAGCAACTACTCATGGTTTGTGGGCGACATCTTTGGTGCGCCACTGGCCGTGGAGGGCATCGTGGCCTTCTTCATGGAGAGCACCTTCGTAGCAGTGATGTTCTTCGGCTGGGACAAGGTATCAAGGGGCTTCCACTTGGCTTCTACCTGGCTGACAGGACTGGGAGCTACCATCTCGGCATGGTGGATTCTCGTGGCCAACGCCTGGATGCAATATCCCGTCGGCTGCGAATTCAATCCTGACACGGTCCGTAATGAGATGGTGAGTTTTGCCGATGTCGCCCTGTCGCCATTCGCCATCGACAAGTTCTTTCATACCGTCACCTCGTCGTGGCTGGTAGGTGCCGTCTTCGTCTGCGCAGTAAGCTGCTGGTTTCTCTTGCGCAATCGAGAGAAGCGACTGGCAGTAGAGAGTATCAAGATAGCAGCCATCGTCGGCTTGGTTTCCTCGCTCCTTGCCATGATGACGGGCGACTTCTCGGCAGTGAAAGTGGCCAAGACCCAACCGATGAAGTTGGCAGCCATGGAGGCTCTCTACAATGGAGGTGAGGGAGTAGGACTGACAGTCGTAGCAGCTATCAATCCTTTTGCCCAGCCCGACTACGCCAACGAGAAGGAGCCCCCTCTGCACCTGGCAATGCCCAAGGGACTCTCGCTACTTGCCACCCACTCTCTCGACGGCTACGTGCCTGGTGTCAACGATCTGCTCAACGGCTACACGCGTCCGGACGGCAAGCGCGAACTGTCGGCAGAGGAGAAGATGGAGCGCGGAAGGCGCGCCATCGCCTCACTGGCGGAATACAGAACGCTGCGGGCCAAGGATGCCAACAATCCTAAACTGAAAGAACTGGCTACGCAACTGAAGGAGGACATGCCTTACTTCGGCTATGGGTATATCAAGGACAGAGCCGAACTGGTACCTTATATTCCTATCAACTTCTACGCCTTCCGCGTGATGGTCGGCGTGGGCACGCTGCTCCTGCTATTCTTCATCGTCATCGGTCATGTGGCTTGGCGCATGGATATCTCACGCCGCAGAACATGGCTATACCTCACGGCCATGGCCATGCTGCCCTTGGTCTATGTGGCGAGTGAAGCCGGATGGATCGTGGCCGAGCTAGGACGCCAACCCTGGGCCATCCAGGACATGATGCCCACCATGGCTGCGGTATCGGACCTGCGGTCTGGAAGCGTGGCCCTGACTTTCTTTCTTTTCCTCATCCTCTTCACGGTACTGCTCATCGCGGAGGTCAGAATCATGTGCCATGTGATCAAAAACTATAAAAGCCCGGCATCGGCTACTGAGTAGCAGCAGACAACACGGACTAACATCAACATAATAAAAAGCAAGATTATGAGTTATACGTTTCTTCAACAATACTGGTGGTTTATCGTTTCGCTGCTTGGCGCATTGCTCGTATTCCTCCTCTTCGTACAAGGAGCCAACTCGCTGGTCTATACCCTCGGATCGACAGAGGACGGACAGCGCAAGGTGCTGGAATCGACTGGACGGAAATGGGAGATCACGTTTACGACCCTCGTCACCTTTGGCGGCGCGTTCTTCGCCTCCTTCCCCTTGTTCTACAGCACAAGTTTTGGCGGGGCCTACTGGCTTTGGATGATCATCCTCTTCTCGTTCGTACTCCAGGCCGTGAGCTATGAGTTTCAGTTGAAGCGAGGCAACCTGCTCGGCACGCGCACCTACCGCTATTTCCTCATCCTCAACGGCATCTTCGGACCGCTGCTGCTTGGCGGTGCGGTGGCAACCTTCTTCAATGGTTCCAACTTCATCGTCGATAAGGCGTCGCTCACCTCTGTAGGATCTCCCGTCATCAGCCGTTGGGCCAATGCCTCGGCAGGACTCGATGCGCTCCTTGACCCATGGAACCTGATGCTCGGTTTGGCCGTTATGTTCCTTGCACGCATCCTGGGCACGCTCTACATCATCAACAATGTCGAGGACGAAGCGATCCGCACCAGAGGCAGAAGACAGTTGCTTGTCAACACCGTGCCCTTCCTGGCCTTCTTCCTCGCATTCTTCATCCGCACGCTGCTGAAGGATGGTTATGCCGTCAACGCAGAGACTGGCATGATTTTCATGGAGCCGATGAAGTATCTCCACAACTACCTGACCCTGTGGCCGACGGCCGTGCTCACCCTCGTCGGTGTGTTGCTACTGCTCTACGGCATCGTGCGCTCACTCCTCCATTCCGCCTACACAAAGGGGATATGGCCAGCAGGCATCGGTGTGGTACTCGTTGTGCTGAGTCTCTTCCTCTGTGCGGGACTCAACGACACGGCCTTCTATCCCTCCAACGCCGACCTGCAGAGCTCGCTCACCATCCAAAACAGTTGCAGCAGCGAGTTTACCCTGCAGACCATGGCTATCGTTTCCGTCCTTGTGCCATTCGTCTTTGGCTACATCGCCTACGTCTGGCGCGTCATGGATCGCAAGAAATAGCCTGCCAAGCAAAACTTACTTGCTTGGTGCGCAACTATCTATAACGAAAAAGAGGGTGGCCCGAGAGCCATCCTTTTTTTATATACTAACCATGTGAAAACTACTTAGAAATCCGTGCTGAACCTTAGCCAATCTCAACCTGGCGCTGGATCTTCTTCTCCTCCACTGGTTTCTCCTTCGGCATGGTGATAGTCAGCACACCGTGCTCCACCTTAGCAGAGATCTCCTCCTTGACGATATCCTCCGGCAGAGCGTAAACCTGCTGGTAGTTGGAGTAGCTGAACTCGCGGCGCAAATAGTGCTCCTTCTTGTCCTCACTCTTTTCCTCCTCCTTGTGCTCCAACTTGTTCTCGATAGCCACCTCAAGGTTGCCGTCGGCATTGATGTTCACTCGGCAATACTCCTTCTTCACGCCCGGTACTGCGATCTCCATTGTATAGGCTTTAGCGCCTTCCTTCACGTTGACTGCAGGTGCGGTAGCCTTTGCTTTCGGCATCCACTCATTGTTGAAGAACTCGTCAAACATTGTCGGGAACCAATAGTTAGAATTCAAAACTGGTAACATAATAACCTCCTATTTTTTTTATTTGTTGTTCTATGTTGTAGTTTCGAGCTTCTTTTGGGCTTCTTGCTGTCCTCGGGAGCTTTCCGCTTTCACCAGTATCTATCGCAACCTCCGTGCCAACGACACCTCGCGTGACACGACGGCAGCAAAGTATAATTATTTTAAACTTTGCCGACAGGATGACATTCCGCGCACCGTTTCTTTCCTCTATTCCTCCTCGCTGGAAGCGGCACGAGGCGTGGCGGAGAAGATACTGAAGTTGACACTTCCGTAGCTTCTGTGCTCCAGAAAATGAGGGTGGGAAGAGAAGTCGTTGTGTTTGCCATGCTCGAAGACGAGGATGCCATCGGGCTTCAGCAATCCGCCATTTATCACCAAGTCGGGCACGGTAGGCAGTTCTGGCAGCGCATAGGGTGGATCGGCAAAGACCAGGTCAAACGGCTCGTGACACGTCTTGACAAAGCGGAACACATCGCCACGAATGAGGACATGGTTCTGGGCGCCTATCTTCTCGATACACTGCTGGATGAAGCGTGCATGATCGCGATCTTTCTCCACACTCACGACCCGTTCGCAACCACGCGAAAGCAGTTCGAGCGAGATGCTTCCCGTGCCCGAGAAAAGGTCGAGTGCTGTCGATTCGTCAAAATCGAGATAGCCACGGATGACATTGAATAAGTTTTCCTTTGCAAAATCGGTCGTCGGCCTCGCCTTGAACGTGCGAGGTATCTCAAAATGGCGGCCTTTATAGATGCCTGTTATGATACGCATAGCAATATTGCTGTTTAGTTTCTATTAGAGTCGTGTCCCACCATGTTCTGTCTCTGCCGGAGCGATGCCCTGCCAGCCTTCCTCGTCGAGATAGACGGCCTTGAGGTCATAGGGAATGTCGGGATTCTTAGCCATGGCGATGTTGCGGAAGTCGGCCTGTGGGGTGACTGCCACAACACGGCGCAAGTATTGGCGCAGTTGGCTGCAGAGCCATCCGTCTTCGGTCACCTCCCCCACCAGGTGGAGTTCATCTTTCTCCACACTCATGCCCAGCTGGCGCCAGACGAAGAGTAGGTAGTAGAGGGCGTCCTGCTCGTGAGGCACGTCGAAGGTGTTGCAAAACTTAAAGCGGCTTTGGCCAAAGCGGAACACGCAGACTTGCTTTCCAAAGAAGTAGGCGAAGAGCTTTTGGCGCGAACCCATAAAGTTTCGCTTGTAGAGGTGGGTCCACACGGGCTCACAGAGTGTGGTGAGTCGGATATCCTCGAAGTGGTCCTCAATGACCATCAGCAGGTCTTTGTTCATTGCAAAAGCCGCCACACCATTGAGTGCGGGCAACTGGCGGCATACCACCTCGTCGCTACCACCCGTTCTGAACGTGTAGCGGTAGAGGGTGTCAGCCTCCTCAGCCACATATTCCTCTTCTGGGATGATCAGGACGGGGGCGTCGTTGAGGATGAGGGCACGCCGATAGCCGCTCTTCAGCAGCTCCGACCGTTGGAAGGCCTCACGAAGATTGGCCGCGAGCGAGATACCGTTGTTCATCTCGTAAGGCTCATAGACGATACTGCCGAGCGACTGTGGGTCGCCGACGGAGGCCGACAGTCGCCCATGTGAAAGGCGGAGCGTCAGCCGGAGCATCTTGTCGGAAAGGTTGTCTTTGTTTGCCATTGCAGCGACAAAGTTACGTATTTTCTCCCATATATGCAAAATCACTTCGCCTGGTACAGCTTCTTGTTGCCGCTTTTTTGTAACTTTGCAGTCCAGTCATACGAAGAGAATACAGATAGCATGCTCCAAGACGAGATAACCCACCAGATACTGCAAGTATTTCGCTTTGCACCTACCTCCGACCAACGTCAGGCCCTCGATACGTTCGCACGCTTCCTGCTCGACCGCGACGAGCAAAGCGTGATGATCCTCCGTGGCTCCGCGGGCACGGGCAAGACAGCCTTGGCCAGTGCGATGGTGCAGACGCTGCGCCATTTGGGACAGAAGGTTGTGCTGATGGCGCCGACCGGCCGTGCGGCAATGGTCTTCTCGCTCCATGCCGGACTGCCCGCATGGACTATCCACCGCCGCATCTATCGCGAGCGGACGTTTGCAGGGCCAGAGGGACAGTTCAACCTCAATGCCAACCTCGCCAGCGACACACTCTTCATCGTCGATGAAGCCTCGATGATAGCCAACTACGGAGGAGGATCGTCCACCTTTGGCAGTGGATGCCTGCTCGACGACCTCGTGCGCTTCGTCTATGGCGGACGGGGCTGCCGCCTCATGCTCATCGGCGACTGCGCCCAGTTGCCTCCCGTAGGGGAACAGGAAAGTCCGGCACTTCAGGACGACGTTCTGGAACGAATGGGACTACGCGCCTACTCCTGCGACCTCGACGAGGTGCTCCGACAGGGAGAGGGATCTGGCATTCTCGTCAATGCGACGACTATCCGCCAACTTATCACCCGCGACACAGCAACACTGCTGCCACGCATCCGTGTGAAAGGCTTTGCCGACGTGGCGGTGGTACCGGGCGACGAACTCATCGAGACACTCTCCTCGTCCTTCAGCGAAGTGGGAACGGACGAGACTATGGTCATCACGCGGAGCAACAAGCGGGCCAATATCTACAATCAAGGCATACGACGCACGGTGCTCGACTGCGAGAGCGAGCTTTCCACAGGCGACATCATCACCATTGTGCGCAATAAATATCTATCGGGAGAACAACAGAAACTGATGCCCCTGCTGGCCAACGGCGATCGGGCACGCATCCTCAGGGTCCACAACACGCGCGAACTGTATGGATTCCACTTTGCCGACATCACCATCTCCATGCTTGACTACAACGATGTGGAAATCGACACCACCGCCATACTTGACACATTGACCTCCGACGCACCTGCGCTGACACGCGAGCAGGATGCCGCACTGTTTCAGCAGGTGATGGAGGACTATGCCGACGTGCCCCGCAAAGCCGACCGGATGCGTCAACTGCGAGAGGACGACTACTACAACGCGCTACAGATCAAGTTTGGCTACGCCGTCACCTGCCACAAGGCACAGGGCGGGCAGTGGGCGCATGTGTATATCGACCAAGGCTACATGACCGACGAAATGCTCTCTGCCGACTACCTCCACTGGCTCTATACGGCCTTCACACGCGCCACGGAGCGACTCTACCTCGTCAACTGGCCCAAAAAGCAACTTTTGGAAGATGAAGACTGAGGATAGACTGAAGGAAAGAGAGGTGACGGTCGAGTATCTGGAGAAGGCCTTTGACCATTACAACCACCTATGCTTTGGCGGACTGCTGCCGAGGCCAAGGCTGAGATTGTCGCGGGCAAAGAGTAGGCTGGGATGGATGAGATACAAGGTCGATGCGAATGGCGAGTCACCTATCCCCTACGACTTTACCATCGGCATCACAACAGCCTACCGTCTCAATACAGAACAAATAGACGACGTGCTCATCCACGAGATGATCCACTATCACATCGCCTACCACCAGCTAAGGGACAATGCTCCGCACGGGCGTCGCTTCCGCCAGATCATGGAAACCATCAACCACGACTACCAACGTCACATCCGCATCTCAGTCCGACACGCCAACCTGCCCACGAGAGACGGGGACGATTCCCGGCCTGCCCACAACGGCCCAGCTCAGAGCCGCCCCAATCGGTTGCCACCCTACGTCGTACTGGCTATCCAGACCAAGGACGGCCACTACTTCCTCTCGTCAGTAGCACCCAACGCAGTAGCAAAACTACATACCATCGTTGGCCACCAGAAGCATTTTCAAGAGGCAAGATGGTACGTCAGTCACGACTCCGCCCCCTTTGAGACACCATGTTGAGAATGTTTGTTAACCACCAAGCCACCCCTAGCTGGTTTCAAGAGTTTTATACTTGTTGTAGATATTATAAAAAGAAAAAGAGCCCGCCACAGCTGCCTGTTGAGGCCACTACCTCCCCATTA
>VOFK01003580.1_pt1 | contig 131090 bp, 170 predicted proteins | sample 5384121 | NCBI WGS metagenome assembly VOFK01 (sample SAMN12384730, study PRJNA508395) | human gut metagenome | isolation source: healthy gut J | host: Homo sapiens
CGAATCACTCATCCTTTTTTTGTTTTTGACGCAAATTGCTTTAGCAACGTTTCATTTTTCATCAGTTTTATCGCACAATCTGCGAACTGCTGAACATTTCCTTCTTCTACTAGGTATCCATTGATACCATTATCAATCGTTTCTTCAGGTCCTTCCTTACAGCGAAAGCTAACAGCCGGGGAGTCCTGTTGCCATTGCTTCCATCAGAACTAGCACAAACCCCTCATAACGCGAAGATAAAAAAAACAAGGACGATTCCATATATTCTTTTATGAATATCATCAGAAAATCCTTTTAGTTCTATATTCCTGAGCCCCCAGTCCGTCAATCTGCCCCTGAAGTTCTTTTTTGAAGCGGTCCTTGTCCATAAATATCTAATTTCCAGTCCGGGACTTCCTTTTCTATCAAGGCCCAAGCCTCAACCAGCATATCAAAGCCCTTTTGTCTACTTAAACGTCCAACTGCAATCGCACGTTTTTGTGTCAACGGCGTACTTTTTCGCTTGTATCAACTGCAATTGGGTTATAAATATATGTCACATTTTTTGCAATGTTTGTATTGTGTCAAGTAGTTATTTAAATCATTCTTGCCTAATACCACAACGCAATCAGCATGTTCTGCCGCCAGTTTTCTGGCATATTTGACCAGTTTATTAGGGCTTATATAATAGTTAAATGTTCCCATGCGATACATTTACATATTTTCTTTATCTGCAAAGGAATCAAATAAAGATATAACGCTACATCGACTGCTATCATGACGTCAATCTGTTCTTCCTTTACATATTTAATCAATTGCTTTTCGACATAGATTTTTTCTCAAAGCTGAATTCTCGCATTTTTCTCCATTTAGTGAGTAAAGTTTAATGTTTTTATCTATTTCAAATTTGCAAGAGTTTCCATGCTGACAACTGATAATCCTCACATCAAAATTTTTTTTTTACTAACTCATTTGCAATGACAGATGTAACTCTCTCTCAGTACCTCCGCCGCTTTCAAAATTCATTATTAAGAAACCTACTTTTTATTCATCTCAGGCAGTTCTCCATCGGTTCAAATAATAACTTTCCATATATTTTGCAGTTGCGTCCATATCAAATCCTGCATCAATCACATACTGCTGCATATTGGTATGTGCTTTCAGATTCTGTGCCATTTCAAGTGCTGTATTCGCCCACTTTTTCTTCCCCATCACTCAACAGCAGTTTCCGGTAGATTGGTGTAATATCCGTTTCCGGCGGCAATCCTTCAGAGCAGACAATAGGAACACCCGCCGCCTGCGCTTCGATTGCAACAATACCCAGACCTTCAAACAAAGATGGAAAAACAAACACATCCATCGCTTGATAAATTCTGTTCATATCCTTTCTATTTCCAAGAAAATGCACACAATCCGAAAGTCCTTTTTCTGCCACTTTGCTTTTTACTTTCTCTTCTAATGGCCCGGTGCCAACAAGAATCAATTCAGCGTTAGGCTTTTTCTTCTTGATTTCTGCAAAAACATCAATCAGGAAATCATGGTTTTTCTGAGGATGCAGGCGACCAACATGGCCGACAACAAATTTATCCTTTAACCCCAGTTCTTTCCTGATTGCATTTCTGGTATCCACATCCGCAATAAAGTTCTGCGAATCAATCGCATTTTTCAGCACTTGAAACGGCTTGTCTTTGAACAGATATTTTCCAGCTTCCTCAGAGCAGGCGAAAAGATCTGTTGCGTTTTTGGTAAACATTCGTTGCATGAACAGCTTCGGTAAATATTTTATATCGTGTACTGTCTCATTATTATGTGAATGAGCAATTCTGACGGGGATACCTGCTTTCTTTGCAGCTTTCAGGCAGAAATATCCAATCGTGTAGGCGCGTGACAATGAACAATTTTATATTCGTGATGCTGAGCAAAGAAAACTGCCAAATCTTTTTTTGAAATTTAGGAAGGTTCAAATCCTCCCGGAAAGACAGTTTGTAAACATGTCCACCCATTTTTTCAAATTTCATCATCGTAAAACTGTTTTTCCTTATAAACGACCAAAAAAATCAAACTGTACTTTCGTTCTGTCAATTTTTCCGGTATATATTCATCAACAAAGCCTGCGTACCGCCAGCTTCCATTCGCTGCAAGATATGCAAAACTCTTATAGGCTCTCCCATGTATTCTTCCTCCACAAAATCTCAAAGAGATTTAATTTTTTGAATCAGTTTATTCGGCAGCACAGATTTCAACCGTGCTTTTTGGCTGAAAGCCAACCTTTATATTCCCTATAAAGCCTGGTTCATCGATGCTCTTATAGAAAGTATCTCTAGTCACAGGCCTGTTGCTCGGCTGTACCAAATTATGCTGCTTCACCATTCCCTCTTCCAGTGTCGCTTCTTCCACTTCTGCAAGAGGGCGCATCATTTCAAAGAGTTTTTGGCCTTTCTCGGTATTGACAAATACACTGGATACGCCTTTTGGAGAATTAAAATCAGGGTGGCTCTTGGCAATTCCCCAGAAATCACCTACGGTCAAATCTCCCACTCGGCTCGCATTTGCATTAGGCACACTGATAACAGCTCTCTCTGTAACAGTCGCCATCCATAAAATGTTTTCCATAGCGATCAAGAGAGAGTGTCTTTGTCTTTGTCTTTGTCTTTGTCTTGTCTTTGTCTTTAGCAGATATTGTGTTCCCCAGCCCCGTTTATCTTTGAGCGGAAATTGAAGTAAATCACTTTTACCTGCCGTTTGCTTGTTCTGGTATTCCAAATACTTTTTAAAAAACTTCGGAGACGGAACGCCGTGACAAATCAGGTCAACCGTATATAAATTTTCAGGATTGCCACCCAAGAAAGCATACAAGCCAGCAATTTGGCAGGGTGTTCCTGTAAAAAGCACCGTTTTTCCCTCAACGAGTCGCTGTTTGGCCTTTGCATAGCTGTCTTTCGGATCGGACTGAACATACTTTGAAGATTGAGTTTTTCTCTTTCAGCATCGGTCGTTACTCCAATGTGACTTACTGCCAGCTGTTCATCATAAGCAGCACCATAGACCACACCACCCGTTTGCAAAAAACAGTCTTTGCCGCGCTGTCTGCCGCGCCACCGGATGCGGAACGCATAATGTCCGTATCATTTTTGTTGCGCCACGCCCAGACTTTTTGGGGTTGTTCCGATGAAATTCTGTATTCTCCACCGGACATTTTTTTTAGGCACAATTTGCACTCGATACAGCTTTTTTCATCAACGGACGGATACCAAAAGCCCTCGTTACTTTCCACCATAGAGATGCAGTGTTTTCGGGCAGCTTTGCGCACAGCTTTTGCATCCCACACATTTTCTCTTTTATCCTTGCTATCGTTCTCCATCTTATCCCTCTAAATTACTTCGCAGATACTCCTTCGCCACTTCTCGATGTGCTTTCAACAGCTCATCAACTTTTGCGTAATCAATCGTTTTCTTCATTGATATTTTCTGCATCTTCAACTTTCGCTGTCATTCTGTCTGCCAAATCCAAACCGTTCCAGCAAATCACTCAACTTTTTCTTCATTACCATAGCTGTTACCTACACTCTTGCGAATTAATGTTGTAAACGGCCGATGTGTGATCACCGAGAAGATGCTGCCGTGGAAGGTATCGGTAATAACTTCTTCTGCATTTCTGAAATAGGCCAGAACCTCAAAGGGTGAGCAGTCTACGAATCGGTCTGCACATTTTTGGATACCACCAATTGCATATACCTTCAAATTCTCTTTCTTTTTGCATAAGCAGCAATCCAGTCTGCTTCTTCATTGAAATACGGCCTGCATACGCATACAGAATCAGATACTTCTCGTCAACCCGCAGCTGTGGAATTTTATCGCAGCAGTTCATGTAATCATAGGTCAGAACCGGGTCCAAGTTATAAACCGGCTTTTTTTCTGTAAGCTGCTCCACAATGGCTCCAGAATTCGCATCTCGTACAGAAATCGCATCAAATTTCTTCAACAATACTCCAACTTCATCAGCCTTTTTATACTTTTCCAGCTTTTCTAATGTTGTATTACCAAAAGATGCCGCATAAGTGAGAAGTCTCTTCGCATGATTATCTTTTCCAAACAATTCCAGCGAATAACCCACATTGGAATTTTTCTGAATGCAGTTGAAAACCTCATCGCTGCCAATCACAAGGCAATCCAATGTCGGGTTATAGTTCATTTCATCCGTAATTCCTAAAAGTGGCATATACTTTTTTGAAAAAGTCTGCTTATAACGAATGAACGACAACTTATGCGCAAATGGAGCCTGATATTGAAAAGTTTCCAGACCTTTTTCGACCTTACGGACAAACTTGTTTTTGCTGTCAGCATTTTCCGTAATTACGGGTGCGCCTACATGGTAGTCTACAAACTCTACTTTGCAGCTCAATTCTTCAATCAGCTGCTTTAATGCATATGCCTGCAAAAACGATCCGTAGTTTGCAATACGCTGCATCGACATGATTCCAACTTTTCTCATCCATTCATCCTCAATACAATTCGTTTACCAGTTTCTCAAGTCCTTCATTAAACTTGGCATTGTTACTGCTCATGCCATGTCCCATGCCAGCAACAATTTGATCGTAGTTCGTTATGATGTCTCCCAGTGTATTAATGTCCTCCACCGGAATAATCGTTCCCATTCTCTGCGCCACATTCCTCGCGAACTCAACTTGATGGTCATTTACATGCTCATTGAACTGATGCTGACGCGGCACAACAATGGGAGTTTTACCAATCTGCAGCGGCATGATGAAACTGGCCGGGCCACCGTGAGTAATCACAATACGGGCATCGGCCACATTTTTTCACCATCTGCTGATATGGAATCAGCTTACTCCACTGACAGTATTTCGGCTCGTATGTACTAAAACCAGTCTGGATAATTACATCTTCGTTTATAATGCCGTCTTTCTTTAATTCATCTATTTTCTGAATCAGCCGATTAAAAGGCTGTTCATGTGTTCCCACCGTCACAAAAATCATTTTCTCGTCCCCCTATTTAGAATATGCTGCCAAGGTTAACCGCCTTTGGATAAACCTTTTTCTGCTTTCTTCCCACTGCACAACAAACTTGTCCACAATGGGATAAATCATCTTACCTGTCATTGTCGGCTTATCAATTCGATCAAAAACCTCGATGTAGACCAACTTTGCGCCCATCATTTTACCAATATAAAAAAACGGGACCGCAACTGCTGCACCGCAGGAAATAATCAAGTCTGGCTTTTCCTTATGTAACACATTCCATGCAATCTTGGTATTCTTAATAAGAGCCTTTAGACTCCGGTTTTCGGATAATAACAAGGATACATTTTTTCACCTTCGAGCAGGCTTCTTGCATCCTCCTTATCAAACGTAACCCAAAAATGATCCTTGTTTTTCCAAAATGGCTTTTTAACATATAAAGGTGGGTTAAATGACCGCCAGATGAACCCACCAAGCATACCTTTATATTTTCTTTATTTTTCATCTGACTCTCTCCTCTAATTTTCCCTTGATCTTGCTTAATCTCTCTGGAAAATATCTCTGGTATAGACTTTCTCTTTTACATCATCAAGACACTTGTCATAACGGTTTGCAATGATGGCCTGACTCTGCTTCTTGAACTCATCCAGGTCATTAACTACTTTACTACCAAAGAAAGTATCCCCCGTCTTTCAGGGTCGGCTCATAGATGATGACAGTTGCGCCTTTTTGCCTTGATACGCTTCATGACACCTTGAATGGAACTCTGACGGAAGTTGTCGCTGTTACTCTTCATAGTCAGACGATAAACGCCTACAACAACTTCTTTCTCCTTGCTCTCATCCCAGCTGTCATTTGCTTCATAAGCACCAGCAATCTCCCAAAACACGGTCGGCAATGAAGTCTTTCGAGTTCTGTTGCTCTCAACAATAGCCCTCGATCAGGTTTTCCGGTACATCGGCGTAGTTCGCTAGCAGCTGCTTGGTGTCTTTCGGCAGACAGTATCCACCGCCCGATGTCAAGTCTTGGACAACTTTTTTCACAAATAAATTTGAAAAAGCGCAAAAAAATAAGCCCCACAAGGCTTTCAATCGGTTTTGTGAACCAATTTGAGCCTTGTGGGCTTATCTGCTCTATATAGTATTTGTCTTATACTGCCTGCAACGGCGTGTCATCCATTACTCTCTTGAACTGCTCTACGCTCATATTAGCATCCTCGGCAGCCTGCTCGATTGTAATGCGGCCTTTTCTCACCTGCTTCACAAGCATCCTGAGTTCGCCTCGTTCTTCGCTTTCGTTCATCATTTCCTCAACAGCTTTGCACACATCAATCACCTCCGCGCCCTCTGGAATATCCAGCGGTGTATTCGTAACTGCTTTAATAACCCTCGCCGCGTTTGCTTCTATCAGCATACGCGGATTATCAGTCAAAAATTCAGATAAGCGTTTCTTATCTTTGGAATACTTAATATACCCAATTACCTCTCTCAGACTTGAAGAGAATCTTTTCAAGTCCTCCGCGCTCAGCTTTGCAGGGGTCGATCAGATGAATCTGATAGTCCTGCACAAAGTTCAGAAGATTCTTATTTTTAACCGCCATCATCTCATGGAGTGACAACGGCCCATCCCATTCATTTGCGCCAAAGTGAAGCACAAGCGTGATAACAGGCGTAATCTTATCTTCCTTGTAGAATCCAGAAAGATATTCACCACGGCTATGCCCTTTTGAATCCCCTCACTTGCGCGATGCTTGGCTGCAATATCAGCCACCTGTTTGCCGTGTACTGGAGAGCATCATAAATGATGTTTCTAACGGCATTGCATAATGAATGTCAGTCTGATTTTCGATTCCCAGTAAAATGTATGCAGCCTCATCATCCTGTTTAATGATTGCTGATTTCAGCACATCACGGTATTTCTGAACTGCTTCTTCTGGCTGCTTTCCCTCTTCATCCTGTGATCCAAACGGTAATGCAATCTCCGTAGTATCCAGTTCTTGCAGTTGTTTAGGGTCTACAACCGCCTCACCGCCATAGATCAAGTAATTAAACGCATCTGCAAACACAGAATTATCTTTCATATAGGCTTTAGTCACGGTATCAGCTAATCCCATTGGCTTACACCTCCTTGTCGTAGTCAATAGTAGCTTTGTCCGCCATTGTAATTCTATCTTACCATAAACTGCCCATCATATCAAGCTGTGCAACTCCCTCAAAGTCCTTAAATTTTTACGAACAGTTGTCCATAATATAACATTGTTGCTGATGTTATATCATGGGCAACCGCTTGATGCCGCTCCCCTGCCGTGCTATACTTACCCTATACAAAAATCATCAAGAGGGAGTGCATTGCCATGAACAAAAGACTTGTCGCTTACTTTTCTGCCAGCGGTGTCACCGCAAAAGTTGCCGAAAATCTGGCGGATGCCATCGGTGCAGACATTTTTGAGATTCAGCCGGAAGTGCCATACACCAAGGCCGATCTGAATTGGATGGACAAGAAGGCTCGCACTACCATCGAAATGAGCGACCCAACCTCTCGCCCTGCCATCGCTGCCAAACGTGATAACATAGACGAGTATGACACCATCTTTGTCGGCTTCCTATCTGGTGGTATGTTGCTCCGACCATCGTCAATACATTTTTAGAGAGCTACAACTTAAAAAAAGGTAAGACCATCATCCCCTTTGCCACCTCCGGCGGCAGCGGCATGGGTAAGACCAATGAAAAACTTGCGCCGAGCTGCCCTGGGGCAAAACTGCTGCACGGTAAGGTGTTCAACTCCTATTCCAGCAAAGCCGACTTGTCTGCATGGGTAGAAACGCTGAGCCTGTAACTTTCACATTCCTGCGGAATGAAACACCCTCATAGCTGAAAAGATTTACGAATCCTCTCAACTATGAGGGCGTTGTTTTTTATTCATGCAGTTCCAAGGGCAGGCCATCCGGGTCAAAGAAAAAGGTCATTTTCTTTTTTTTGGTGTAGCTGTCTAATCGAATCGGTTCACATTCAATTCCCATCTGCGCAAGTTCTTCCACGGTAGCTTCCACATTCTCCACCCGGAACGCCAGATGCCGCAGACCGCAGGCTTCCGGCCTGTTTACACGTTTGGGTGGGTTCGGCTCTGCAAAAATTTCCAGTTCAATCGCATCGGCTCCATCACCGACACACAAATCCAGTTTCCAGTCATTCCGCTCCTTGCGGAAGTTTTCTCTTACAACTGCAAAGCCCAGTTTGTTCACATAAAAATCTTTCGACTTTTCATAGTCAGAAACGATAATCGCCACATGATGAATCGCCGCCAATTTCACTATCTGTACGCCTCCCTATTTTATATGTACCATGCCTGCCGAAGCATTACTGCCGCCAGTTCCAGAAGCACGATCACGCTGCCGACCACCTGCGGTATCATAAAAATCACGAATCCACCAATCAGCATTTGAAGTGCTTCCATCCCCAGTGATTGCTGCATCAGGAACGAAAGCATCGCCGTTACCAATAGCACACTGCCCAGCAGATAGAAAAACCATGCCGAACAGTGATGCAGAAATACCACAAACCATTTTGCCAGCCACACAGCAAGAATCAGCGGCAGGGTTATCATCACCAGCACCAATTTTAACAGCCATCGAATCGCTTTCATAATGTCCTCTTTCCGGCCGTTTTGTTGCCCATATTATAACACACTCTTTGATGTTACAACATGGACAACTCAGCCTTTTCAAACTTTAACCTGTGTGTAACGCTTTTTTACAGCATCCTGAATGCTCTGCTCATATTTGAACCGTACCACAATGCGCCCGCCATCATATACAAAGACATTCTCAATTAACGCCGACACCATACTTGCCGTAAGCCGCGTTCCATTCAAAAAGTTTTCTGCCTGCTCTGCCGCTGCGCACAGTTCCCGGCACAACGCTCTTGGTGGATTCTTCCACTTTGGATTGTTCAATTTGCTCTTGTACCTCTGAAATTCGTCTATCACACTCCTGCTTTTTTCTGCTTGTAAGTATCCAGTAAGAGCGTTCCTGCTGCATATTCCTCATACATCCGCATCTTCTCCCCTTTCAGATTTTTTAAGTTCCTGCTCCATCAGAGTTTTGCGGCGGCTTGCCTTTTTGTGGGCTTCCTTCAATCCTTGTTCTTCCTTTTGAATATCTCCATAGAGGACATCAAGCAGGGAGAGTTCCTTTTTCAGTGCCTGAAAGACAGCATTTTCAATATCACTGACCTGAAAGACTTCGGAGGTACACTGAGTTTGCCCCACAAGTTCCAGACCTTCTCTGCACCAGAATGTTGGAACAGCCTGTTTGAAATTGTGCGCCATCACTCGCCTGCAATTTCCGCAGCGGACTTTTCCTTTCAGTGGGAAGTCCACACCGCCCATCAACACTTTATGGCTGTTGCTCTTTATGACAAACTGCGCTTTTTCAAATTCTTCCCGGCCGACGATTGCTTCATGGGTTCCCTCTGTAATATACCGCTGCCCTTTGGGAACTGTTCGGACAATGCTTTTGCCGGAAATCAGTGTTTTGGTTTTGCCCAAAACCATCGCCCCGGTGTACACATACGCCGTGAGGATTTTCCAAACGCGAGAACTATCCCATAAGATCACAGGAGCTATGGTATAGGTCGTTTCCTTGCCATACGCCTTATTTTCTTTGTTATATACGCTCGGCACAGGAACACTTTCATCATTCAGCATCATCGCTATCTTCGCGTTCCCAATCCTAAAATCGCAAGATCAAAAAATGCGCCGCACGATTTTTGCTGCTGGCGGGTCAATGATAAATGCGCCCTTTTTGTCCGGGTCAAACTGATAGCCGAACGGTGCAGCAGATGCCGTTGTAATACCCTTGCGCCACTTAACCTGATTGGCAGTCCGCAGTTTCTTTCCTGCATCCCGGCAGTACATGGTATTTACCAGATTACTGACGACCACATCCATTCCCAGCGTTGTACCTTTATAATTATTGCTGTCATAGTTATCGTTGATGGCAATGAGCCGGACACCCAGCAGGGGGAAAATCTGCTCCATGTATTCGCCCACACCGATATAATCACGGCCAAAACGGGAAAGGTCTTTCACGATGATGGTATCAATCTTGCCATTGCGCACACCATCCATCATTTGTTGGAATCCCGGTCTGTCAAAATTGCTGCCTGTGTAGCCGTCATCCACAAAATCCATCACAGGCACATTTTGCAGGCTTTCTTTGCAGGAGATATACCGTTGGATCAGTTCTTTCTGGTTCTCAATGCTGTTGCTCTTATCCTTGCCATCTTTGCCCAAATCGCCATCAGCCCTTGAAATGCGCTGATACGCTGCAATCATGTTTCTGCACTCTCCTTTCCAAGTTCTGTAAACACATCCCGAAATCCGAAAACAATCCGAATCCGCTTGTCCGCACTCACTTCGATTTTTTTCTGCACAAGGGATTTTACCAACTGAATGTCAAATTCAAAGTTGTCCAGATGTTCTTCCAAATGAGAAGTCATATTCAGGTATTCTTCGATTTGCTGTTCTACCTGAACTTTTTTGTTCTCCGCTTCCTGCAGCGCGGCTCGCAGGCCATCATATTGTCTGGAATAATCTTCCCGAATCAGTTGGTAATCTTCGGAATCCACCCACCAGCCACATAGTCCGCATAAAGCTGTTCCCGTTTCTTTGCCATCTGACTGACTTTATCGGTCAGGCTCATTATTTCGCCCTTTGCGCGGTAGACAGGATTTTGCACATCTTCAATTTTTTCGCAGTTCTTCTACCACCTTGCGCCTATCACTAAGTTGTGTAATAAACAGGTGCAGCTGATCCATTATCAAGGCTTTCAGCAACTTTTCTGTAATCTGGTGGCCGATGCACTTATCGTCGGCCTGCCGCGCCTTGCAGATGTAATAGCAGAACCTTTTTACTTTCTTCCGCTCCATGCGGCAGTCGTTCAAATTCCATCGGTCTGCCACAGTCTGCACAAAACACCATTCCTGCAAGGTCATTCTGATATTCTGTCCGAATCTGCTCCGACTTTGCTCTTACGGTATGGAATACCGCTCGATTCTTGTCCAAGATTTTTTGCACCTTTTTCAAAATCATCCCTTGCGATGATGGCCGGATGTGTGTTCTTTGCCACATACCACTGTTCTTTCGGAAGGTCGCGCTTGTCTTGTCCTGCGAATAACTTCTGTGTACTTTTTATTGTTGATGGTATCGCCCACATAGGTTTGATTTTCCAAGATGTGCCGGATCGTGGTTACGCCCACTTTTTACAGGCAAGTACTTCTTTTCCCTCAACCATTTTTTCTATGCCACTCCCGTGGAGTCGGAACCTGCAGCAATGTCATTCGTCGAGCAATTTCAAAAAAAAATAGGTACACCCATCAGTTCCCACTGGAAAATCAACTGCACATAAAATGCAGCTTCCGGGTCAATTTCATTACGCTTTGTCACGGGGTTCCGAATATAGCCATACGGAGCATCGTTTCCGACTGCATAGCCTGCTTCTTTCTTACGCTGCAAAGAAGTCCATATCTTTTTGGATATGTCTTTCGCGTACATTGCGTTGACCATATTCCGAATCGGGAGAGCCAGACTTTCCATATCCTCTTTACGGTTACTGTCAAAATTATCTGTAACAGCAATCAATCGAATCCCCAAAAATGGAAACACCGTTTCGATATAGTATCCTGCTTCCAGATAGTTGCGACCAAAGCGCGAGAGGTCCTTCACCACAATGCACTTGATTTTCTTCTGCCGCACATCGTTCATCAGGCGGGTAAATGCAGGCCGCTTAAAATTCGTTCCCGTAAAACCATTGTCGAAGTAGGTGTCCACATAACTCAGTTCACTGCTGCGATTGATATAATCCTGCACCAGCGCGATCTGCGTTTCCATGCTTTTCTTCTTTTTTCTTCATCCTCAACAGAAAGCCGCCCATAGATTGCTGCTGGTATTTTTTGCTTCTTCCAGCTCCGGCAGCAGCACGGAAGCTGCCGCCTGTTCCGGCTGCGGGAGATTCTTTCTACTCTTTCGTGCCATCGTCTGTTTCCTCCATCTCTATCCGACCAAGCATCTGCTTCCATTCATACGTTTTCATTGTCAAGCCGATTTCTGCCTGTCCATCGCCCAGTAATGTAACCGTGACCTGCTCGATATACTTTTTCACAAAACTGCGGTCAAGTTCCTCCGGGGCCTTATACTGTGCCATCTGCTGAATCCATGGATTGCGCAGGCTCAATGCCCGTTCCCATACCAGCGTATCCTCCATAATTGCTGTAAGCTGTTCATTCAATTTCCGATGCGCTTCTTCATAGTCCATCAGTTCCGCATGGTACTGTTCTTCGGTGATTTCATTTGCCATATAACTTTCATACAGCGGCACACGGCGAAACTGTTCCATATTCAGTTCAGCTAGAACGGACTTCATCTGCACAGACCTCTCGGCCCGGACGACCTCAATCGCTTTCTTGCCTGCTCCCTGCTGAATCGCCGCAGCCAGCTTTTTTCTTCTTCTTCCAAGATGTTCCAGTTCCAGAGCATCCATCACATTTTTATAAATGGTAGCTGCCGGAACTTTCAGATTCTTTCCGTTTTCCTTGTGTGCGCGGCAGTAACGGCAATAGAAAAAGTTCCTCCCCTGTTTTCTTATCCTTGTGCCAGCAAAGTGCGCGTCCACAGGTACAGACAATGTGCTTTGCCAGCGGATTCGGCTTTTTTGTAGCTTTTCCGAATGGAGATTTTGTTTTCGCCCTCGCGCAGATTGCACGGGAACGCATGAAACTTTGTTCTTTGGTTATGTATGGTTCATGGCAGTTTTCTGCAATGATCTGGCGGCTTCCATTTGCCGCCGCACCCGTATAAGTCGGGTTTCGGAATAAACACCTCAGCATATCCGTTGTCCACTGGTCTGGTTCCTCATCATAAGGTTTTCCCAAAATTCTCTTTTTGTGCTTCATGGGGGGTTCCACGCCCTGCTCATTTAACCACTTTGCAATATCACGCATTTTTCGACCGGATGCATATCTGGAAAAAAGCCTCGCTCAAATAAGGAGCAACTTCTTCATCCTTTATCATGTTGCTTTCGCCATTCCTGCGGATGTAACCAAACGGAACAGAGTTTGTCAGCCGGAATCCTGCGCCCTGTTTCTTTCTCCACGCAAACATGATTTCCGCGTGCATCTCACAGCGTTTTGCTTCAAAATAGTCCTCGACTTCTTTTCGGCTGACGGCTCTGGTATCCAAACTCTCCTCCAGCACGATCAGGTCGATGCCCGCTGCATAGAGCGTTTCCTCGATTGCCTGCCGTGCCGCCGGGAAATCAGGCCCGCAGTAGTACATGGATGCCACAATGATGCAGTCAAATTTTCGCTCTACGCCATCATTGGTCATTTGGTCGAACGCGGTGCGCGCCTTTTCATCGTTCTTGCGGTCAGAATACTTTTTCTGCAAATCCAGCTCTTTATGTTCCGCCAGATATGCCGCAATGCGCTGATTCTGCTCGGCAATCGTCAGTTTACTTTGATGGTTCTTCCAAGGAAGTGTCCGGGTATAGCTTTTACACACTTCATACTGCACTTTCCTCCGTTTCTGCTGCCGGAACACTACTGCAATATTCCAGCACATTGCGAATTTCCTGATCGAACCGATACTGGATATGAATGTGTTCCTTATCATAGACGGTGATGCTCTCTACCAGTTCCACTAGAACGCGGCGGTTCAGACTTGTCAGGTTTTGGTAGGACTTGAAAATCTTCAATCCACGGCAGATGTTCCACATCCAGATTGTTCAGGCAATCCCTCTGGCGGTTCATTTCTGCTTTTGGCCTTACGGATAGCTTCAACCTTTTCATTAAAGGAATGGCTGAACTCCTTATACTCTTGCTTGCTGACAATACCGCTGCTCATATCCTCATAAAGCTGTCGGCGCAAGGTCTGGTATTTCTGTTCTTCCTGCTCCAGCATTTTCAGATGTTCTTCCACAGATTTCAGTCTGCGTTCATTCTTGGGGATCTCATTGATTTCATCCAGACGATGTTCCAGTCCACTGATCTGCTGGATCTTTTTCCCTGCAATGCGGCCAGCACCACCTCTTCCAACTTACTTTCGCTGATAAGATGCGAGGAACAGCCCAGACCGTTGTGGTTTGTGACGCAGTGCAGATAAATATATTTCTTTCTGTTTTTTGATACGGTACGCCGCACCATGTTCTGTCCACAGCCGCCGCAGCGAACGATGCCCGAAAATAGATTTACAGTCTGCTGGCCTTTCGATGCGCAGGTGTCCAGCTTCAAAACTTCCTGCACCGTATCGAACAGCTTTTGCGGAATGATTGCTTCGTGCATATTGGGAACTCTGATCCAGCCGGATTCTTCCACATCCCGAATTTTCTTGATTTTGTAATTGATTTTCTGCCGTCGGCCCTGCACCATCGTCCCGGTGTAGACTTCATTTTTCAGAATCCGAAGTACCTGAATTGCCTGCCACTTCGCATGAGTGCCAGCTTTGAAGCCACTGTGATAGTTCAGACCGCACAGCCGTTTGTACTCGCTGGGGGCCAGCACATTCTCGCTGTTCAGCTGTTCGGCAATCGCCTGTGCGCTCATACCTTCCAGTTTTCTGCGGTAGATAGAACGAACAACATCTGCATTGCGATTTTGCCGGCAATCGTTCGTTCCTGCGCCCCCGTAACAAATAATTCTGTATCGTTCTCATAAAAACAGCGTTAATGCCCGTTCCCATAGCAGAAGAACTTTTTCTTTTTCTTCGCAGCCCTGCACCTTGGTTTCCCCATTTCCTTATTTTTTTCTATTATGTACAACCATTTTACAAATAGCAAGACCTTTCAAAAAAAAGAGTGGCAGTTCCTTTTAGGGGAACCACCACTCTACATCATAACGGATTTTTAATTTCTACGACTTCGCTCCTGCTGTTGCTGCTGAGTCTGCTCTTTCTGTTTCCGCTCTGCTTGCTTGATATGCAGCCGATCCAGCACCGACCATCTGCCACCAATGCGCCGTGGCTTTTTTCGGCACATTATTCACGCAACCATCTATCATGTCGTAATTCTGCTCTGTGCCGGATTCCCGCGCACGTTCATACGTTCCATTTGTCAAGCATTTCTCATGTTCGGTCATATCCTGCTGCTTTTTTTCAGCACGATGAACATATTCCGCAAGAACCGCACGAACATTTTCAAAGCCGTTCGGTGCATCCGTCACAAATACACCTTTGCTGTCTACCACGATTGGTGAAACAGTATCTTTGCGCTGCTCATTACGCATCATAAAAAGCAAACGCCCTCGACAACTTCGCTATCATACGGAAGCCATGTCCCAGTCTTTCCATCAATCTGATAATTGGGAACCATGTAGACAACAGTATTTCCGGCTGCATCAGCATCCATAAAGCCACCGAACTCTACCAGTTCCTCTTTATCGACGTAGAAAAAGGTTTACGTTCTTTTTTTCTTCATCCCATACGATCACATCGCCAACACCAAAGGAACGACCAATTTTTAAATGTGTTTGGCCGCTTTTCTTCCAGCCGCTTCCGGGCTGTCATCGGCGTATCGCTGGGGCAGGCTTTCCTTTATATGCACTCTGGTAATTCTGATGATGAATCAAAAAGCCGTCCTCTACCTGCTGTGCATAGGATTTTGCCCAATGCAGATGATGTACCTCTTTGATTTGGAAAACTCTATACTGGTTTATCATTTTACGTTTTCTCCTTCCTCCTCTGGCCTATGCCATTCCAGTTCCAGCCCCTTGAACTGCTGCTCGTTCAGCTTCTGCAGCTTCTGGAAGGTCTGCTGAACGAGAGCAGCCATCTCTGCATCCTCTGCCACAAGCGGCTGGATCTCCGTCAACACCTGAATCGTATCCTTGAGTGTCGGCTGCTCAAACATCGCCATCAGCATCAATTCCAGTTCATCAAAGCGTACATTGCTCATAACTCCATCCCTTTCTTTTTCGCTTTCTTCGGCTTATCCTGTTCCTGTGCAGGCTGCTCCTAAGCTTCTTGGCTTTCAGACTGCGCAGGGCATCCAGAACAGAACCTTTTTCGTACTGCCGCGTTCCTGCTCCTTACTCTGCTGTCGTGCCGCCATCAGCTTTTCCATATCGGAGATTGCCTGCTGCACCAGCTTATCATCCCTGAAATAGTTGATGGAGTTGATGTTCTCGCGCTGCACTTTATCGTTCACGACCAGCTCATACATTCCAACAAAGCCGCCATCTTCCTCGATGCAGAATCCAATGCACTTGTCAGCATTCATCCGTTCGGACGGAATCTTGTCATAGGCTTCCAAGGCTTCTTCCATTGTCAGATGGTCGTGGAACTCTCCCGCAAATGTAAACTCAAACACTCCGCAACATAAAAGCTGAGCGTTTCTTCCGACACAGGTCTTTCTGCGGCGAGTTTTTCTTTCAAAACCTCTGCCTGCTGCTCTGCCACCATATCGGCCTGTTCCGCAGTTCTGCCGCGTCCATGACCCTGCCCCTGTGCTGCATCGCAGCCAAACTCTGCAAGCAATTCCGTCATAGCATCCTGCACAGACTTATCTCCATCCGTTTCGAGAATGCCGCCATCCCGTTCCGTGAAGTCCTTATTATATAAGGTATAGTCGAAGCCATCGTCACAGGTCTGGATATGAAAATAGACATCCGGCAATTCGTAGGCCAGTTCCACATCCTGCACGGCTAACGCCCCTGCAACGGCTGAACAACATGATTCTGGATATACGGGTTATCCCAGCCCGGAACCGTTTTATAGTCCTCTACGATGGTGTCAATGCCGTTTCTGCACTGCAAAACATCCAGTGAACCCGGCAGAGGATCAGGATTCTTCTCCACTCCCAAGGCTTTCATGTAATGGCTGGGAAGTGCCTGATACTGCGCCATTGCATCGTCCAGATTGCCGAACCGCTCAATTTTCAAAGGCGCGGCCTGCAAATTTTCGACCACATAGAACTGTTTTACAAAAAGGCTGTTCCTGTTCTTTCTGCGCTTCCAGTTCTTTTTCTGAACATCGTTACAAAGCCATCCAGCACAACCGGGTGGCTGTCAACCACCCAGTCCGCGCGGAAGGTCATGCGGTCTGCATTATGCTCCGGGGGGGTGCTGACCTGCTCTGCCCATTCCTTATTGCCGTGAGAAAAGCGGCCATCATAGCTTTTATGGTGCAGAGTGTTCGCCAGGATGTAGCCCACACGCTCCATGCCGTACTGCCGCACCACCTGATCGACTGCACCATCGCCAAGGTACATTCCGTCATAATTGTCCGCAATCGCTTCATGGATTGCCTGCTTGCACTCACTGTTCAGCCGATAGGATGTGCGGTATAACCACCTCGTCATTTTCTTTGGCATAGCTGAACGGCTCGTAGTAAACAGGCACATCCGAATAGTCCTGTGCGCTGTTATCCGGTACAGGCACAGCCTTTTCAATGATCTCTGATACCACATTTTCTTTTTTCGGCATATTCCATTTTTTCAGAGAGATATTTCTGCACGGCCTCCTGAAAATCTTCATCGAAGCCGTTCCACAAATCCTCTGCCACCAGCTTGCCCTGCTCATTGACTGCAACGCAGGCCGCCATGTCACCGTGTTCCTCATGTTCCAGCAGGAAGAACCTCGCCGCCGACCTCCGTTTCATCAATGGCGTACCATGTGCCGATATTCCCTTCGACTGCGATGTGGTCGGAATCGCCGTGGATCAGTCCATTTCTTTTTCTGCTGCTGTTCCTCCATAAACTCTCGCACAGTTAACTCTGCGCCTGTGAAGTTCAGCCCCTTCCTCGCCAAGTTCCAGCCGCCCATCTGCGCGCCACAAGGTCAGGAGTTCTTCGGCCATCAGAACAGATGCCGCATGGTTCACCACCACAGTTTTCTCCACTGTAATGGGCTGGCCTGGGTCGTAGTCCGAACCGCGCAGATCATAGCGATATAAGCCCTCCGGCACATCTTCATCCCGCAGTCGGCTATTGCTGAAAAAAGACCCGGCTTATCAAAGATTTCCGATTCCCTGCAATTCTTCGTTTAAGAGAGGTTCTTTCTGCAAATCCATATTCCTTTCCTTGAAAAAAAAATCCGGCAGTTCTGCAAAATCCAATGCTGTCCACATAGTAGGCTTTGACTGTACTGCCATCATTGAGTACCACCACGTCGCTGACCGACAGCGAATGACCCGTAAAAATCTGCCGGACGCTGGATATTGAACCGTTCATAAATGCCATCCAGCGTGTCCTTTTTCCGTAAGCGGTGCGGCATAGATCAGGGTCATAATCTGCACGGGTAACCGTTATGCCTTTCTTTTCTCCACATAGTCCAGCCCCATGAAACGGTAGTCGTGTTCCGGGTCACGCTCTGTGATCTGATAAATACCGAACTGCTTCTCGCTGCCATACAGCAGTATATTTTTCCTGTTCTGTCATACCCGCTCCGGCTCCAAATCTGCTGTTGCAATCTGGAAGGTATTACTTCCGCGCTCGATCTCTGTTCGGTCAGTAACGATCACTGGCCCACGGACTGATGCGAACAAGATAAATCTGCTTCCCCCTCGTCATACAGCCGTAGAGCCTGCTCACGATTTATTACTGTCAGCTTAAAATCCGGGCGCGCATACTCGTCCTCTGCATAATCTTCCCTGTTGTTCCAGCAGAATCGCATCCCATGCGTCTTCGCCTTAATGCCGAAAAATGCCATCGTGCTGCTCGATTCCCTCTTGGCTTACATAATCACCTGCTGTTCCATCACGAAACAGCGGATAGATTCTCTCACCCAGCCGATGCCATTCCCGTGCGCCTTCTTTCGTCAGCGGCAGCACATCATCTTTCCGGTAGCCATAGTCGTGCATTTCCGAAAGGCCAATCATCCCATCCGGGAGATTTTCGATTTTCTCCTGTGCATCGTACATCAGGCGGCTGGCTTCTTCTTTGTCATCCTCGGCCAGTGCAGCCGCCAGACCATTCACCAGTTCTTCCGTTGCTGCCCGGTCATCCAGCTTGAAAGCAAAATTCACGATGAGGTTTCGCTGCTCATCATCGAAAATCGTTTTTTTCTGCTCCTTGTCGGCAATCAGCTTTTCCGCATACTGCATCGCGGTCATGCGTTCTGCGCTCCTTTCCGCGACTGCCGCTTCCAGCTTTTCCAGAAAGTCGGCTGCGGTCAATCGAATCGTATCCATCGAATCTTTTCAATTCTTTTTCATCTCCTTGCCGCTGGCCCAGCTTGCCACATACGGGAAAGAATAGTCGGACGTATCAATGCCCAGAACTGAGCAGACCGTAAATGCAATACTCTCCGCTTTCGGTTTCTTTTGTAAGCCTGTCTTTTTCTTCCCCGCGCTGTTTCATGAAATCGCTGTTATGCAGCATCGCATGAGCAACCTCGTGGATCATCGTCTTTATGGTCTGGCTCTCGCCCATGCCGACCTGAATGCAGATTTCTTTGTTGCATCACTGTAATAGCCTTTGGCATCCCCTTCGATTTCATCAAACCGCATCGGCACAGGAGATACCTGCTCGATTGCCGCCGTAAGCAGCGCATAGTCTTTGACACTGGCCGTCAGTTCGTTCACTTCCAGCGACGGAATCGGTTCACCATCCGTCTGCGATATATCAAAAACCGTCGTCACTCGGAAGCGCGGAACCACATACTCCACACGTTCCATTTCCGGTTCACCGTTTTCGTGCAGCACAGCCAGGCCCGTATCCCTGTCGATTTTCTCGCGTTCTTCCACTTCCTTGATGGGAGCCGGAGCGATGATCTGGATGCCCTTTTCGCCTTTTTTGACGTAACGGTTGAACTTATTCTTCCATGCGTTAAACCCCTGCCACCAGTGGCATCGGGCCGCTGCATAGCGATCAGCAGCGTATTATTGAAGCTGTAATTGTGGAATTTTGCCATCGTGCGCAGATACGTCGTGTACATTTCCGATGTAAAAATGTCCTTTACGCCCTGCTCCAGCCGTTCCGTGATTTCTTTCATCTGCTGTTTGCGGTCAACTGCCATGCAAGCCCTCCTTCTTCTTGACCCATCGTGTTTTCATCTGGCGCGGATATTGGTCGGCTTGTTTCGGTGCCTTCACACCATTCCACTCCAATCCTCCGGCCTTGCCTTCACAGGTGTACCCGGCAGCTTTCTTGTAGGGAGCTGCCATTCTCCGTGTCCAGAATGTAGGTAACAACTTTGTTGTAGCCCATGGCCCGTGCTGCACGATATGCCGCCGCATACAGGATGCTGCAGGCGTTCGGCGTTCCATTCGTACATAGACGGTTGACTTCCAGCGTGTAGCCATCGTCCAGCCGCCGTGCCACAGGTCTGCCGCAGATAGCAACCCCCACCAATGCGCCATTATCCGATACGCCGATGGAGAACTTATGCCCCCGCGTCGGCTTATGGTGGCGGTGATACTGCTGTACAAATGTGTTTGCCGTTTTCAGATTGATCGGTGTTAATGTCAGCAAATGCCCTCCTTTTTCAAAAACCCCCGTTAGATTCCTTGCAGAGATCTAACGGGGTTATCCCTATTTACCGTTCCATATTATGACTTTTTCCGCTTCTGGAATTTCTGCGGTTCTGCACTGCGCTCTGCCTGTTTTGCATGAAGCTGTGCCAGTACAGAGGGTTTCCGCACATTGTCCGCAATGCGCTCTGCAACGCGGCCTGCATAGTTCGCAGGCTGATGCGGCCTGTCTGCCACTTCCGTTTCGGCTGCATCCTCATCCACGCCCAGCGCATCCTCACTACCCCTTTTCATCCATGTTGAGCAGAGAGTTCAGCTCCGTAAAGGCGCGCAGATTTTTTCGGCCAATTCCTGCTTCCTGCGCGAAAGGACGTTTGTCTTCTTCCTTTGCCTGCGCCAACTGCTGTTCCAAGGTTTCCAGTCTGCGTTCCACCTGCGGCAATGCTCTTTTCGATACCTGCCAGTGCATTGGTAACGCGCAGGATATTACCCAGCGGGTCTTTGCCGACTTCCATCGAATAGTTCCATGCGCCCTTGATGGACAAACGGAACACCTTTATCGAAGTTGTCAAACCGGGGAATGCAGTTCAAACGCACCGTAGCTGCCGATTCTGCCCTCGGTACCAGCCGCCTTCAAAGCCTTACAAGCCTCGATAATGGCTGCACCTGCTTCCTTGCGTTCGGGTGTACACCTTGCCGCTGATCTCCATAGCAAAATGGTCTTTGTCCTGCGCCAGAAGCGGTTTTTGCCGCTTCTATATCGGTTTTCAGTGCTTCGATCTGACCCTTTGCCGCAGCGATTTCTCGCGGATAACGGCGCGCAATATCCGATTCCAAGCTATAAATCTGACTGGTGTGATTGGCTTTCAGCAGTTTGAGCTTGCTGACCTGAATATCCAAATCCATCTTTTTCCTTGATGGGATTGCCGGTTGCCAGTGCCTTGATTTCGGCATAAGACAGTGCAGTGTCATCTACATCATCGCAGGCACGAACAGGAGATTTGGAAGTCATGATCTGTGAAATAAACTTCTGCTTATTTTCCAGAATCTGCCACTATATACGAGTCAAACGTATTTTCCGTGACGTAACGATAGATTTTTACCTGCTTATTCCGGTTTCCCTGCCGGAGAATACGTCCCTCCTGCTGTTCCAGATCAGACGGTTTCCAGGGGCAGTCCAGATGATGCAGGGCAATCAGTCGATCCTGAATATTGGTTCCTGCGCCAAGTTTCGGCGTAGACCCCATCAGGATACGCACCTGTCCGGCACGCACCTTTGCAAAAAGCTCTGCCTTTTTGGTTTCCGTGTTATACTCGTGAATGAACGCCACTTCCTCACGAGGAACACCTCTCGCCACCAGTTTCTCCCGCACATCATCGTAGACGTTGAATGTACCATCGGCTTTTGGTGTCGATAAATCGCAGAAAATCAGCTGTGTTCCCCTATCCGGGGCAGATTCTTCCCAGACCTTGAACGCATTGTCCACGCAGCGATTGACCTTGCTTTCCGGCTCATCCGGCAGCATCTCGTTCATAAGACGCTGGTCGAGTGCCAGTTTTCTGCCATCGTTGGTGATCTTGAGCATATTATCGAATCTAGGATTCACATTTCCATTGCGCACGGCCTCGGCACGGTCTGCAAAAAAGAACTTACCATTTCTTCCTGTGTTTCGCTGGGTTTCAGCACTTCGTTGATGTACTCTGCTTGCGGCACAGGCAGGTTCAGCATATCCGCCGTCTGCACATCTGCCGATTCTTTGAACAGAGAAATCAGCTCCGGCAGATTGAAGAACCGAGCAAAACGTGTTTTCGCACGGTAGCCGGTTCCTTCCGGGGAAAGCTCGATTGCCGTAACGGTTTCACCAAAAGACGCCGCCCAATCATCGAAATGGCTCAATCCCATCTTCTGCAGGGTGTCATACTGGAGATAACGCATAATGGTGTACAGCTCCACCATCGAGTTGCTGACCGGGGTTCCAGTTGCAAAGGTCACACCCTTGCCGCCTGTCAGTTCGTCCAGATACTGACACTTTGCAAACATATCGCTGGACTTCTGCGCATCGGTCTGGGCAATACCTGCGATATTCCGCATTTTCGTGTAGAGGAACATATTTTTATAGAAATGTGACTCGTCCACAAACAGACGGTCAACACCCAGTTCCTCAAATGTAACCACATCATCCTTTCTCGTCTGGTCGTTCAGCTTTTGCAGCTTTGCTTCCAGCATTTTCTTTGTTTTTTCCATCTGCTTGACCGTAAAACTGCGACTATCCTCACTCCGGGCATCGGCCAGAGCCAGCGTAATATCGTCGATCTGACGCTCGATAATAGCCTTCTGCCGTTCCGGGGAGAGCGGCACACGCTCAAACTGCGAATGACCGATCACGATGGCATCGTAATCGCCGGTTGCGATCCGGGAGCAGAACTGCTTACGATTGCTGGGTTCAAAATCCTTTTTCGTTGCCACCAGCACATTGGCATTGGGATAGAGCCGCAGGAAATCTGCGCCCCACTGCTCTGTGAGGTGGTTCGGCACCACATAGGGTTTTTCTGCGACAGGCCCAATCTGCGGCTTTCCATGCCGGCAGCGATCATCTGGAAGGTCTTTCCTGCTCCCACACAATGAGCAAGCAGGGTATTGTTGCCGTACAGAATGTGCGCTACCGCATTTTTCTGGTGTGGCATCAGAGAGATTTCCGGGTCATGCCCTCAAAGCGAATGTGACTGCCATCGTACTCACGGGGACGAATCGCATTGAAAATCCGGTTATAGGTCGCACACAAATCCTCGCGGCGGTCTAAATCCTTGAAAATCCACTGCTTAAACGCTTCCCGAATGGATTCCTGCGCCTGCTGTGCAAGCATTGTTTCCTGTTTGTTCAGCACACGATGGTCGCCATCCGCATCGTGAATCGTATCGTAGATTTTGGTATCCCGGAGGTTCAGCGCATCTTCCAGCAGCTTATAGCCGTTGACGCGCAGGGTTCCGTAAGTGTTTGTGACAAGCGGATTGCCGCGATCCAGCGACTTACCCGAAATGTTCCATGCACCAGAGATTTCAGAATAGGTTGCCTTAATGTCAATGCCGGCATAGTAGTTCGGTGTTTTGAACACTTCTTTTATAAACTGCGTGATGTACTCCGGCTTTACCCAATTTGCACCCAGCCGCACTTCAATTTCCGAAGCATCCAAATCCTTGGGCTGTACCCGTTTGAGGTAATCCACATTGATTTGATATTCAGCATGGTTTGCCGCAAAGGTTTCTGCTGTGGCCAGCTTTTCACGAACATTGCCGGACAGATATTCATCCGAAGTTTCCCACTGCTGTGTCACAGGGTTTCGGAAAATCGCGCCCGCCAGTTCATCCGTGACTTCCTGCTCAGGCTTACCGCAAAGCTGCGCCATGAACGGCACATCTACCCCTTGCTTTCTCTCCGATAGAGAGTGCCAGGGCTTCGCTGGGAGTATCTACCGAGGTAACAGGCTCCGGCTTACGGATGGTGCGCTTTGTAAAAATATCTGCCAGCCGCTTGAGGTTCTTTTATCCTCGTCCAGAATCTCAAGCGATGCCAGCAGACAATAACTGCTGTCCTGTCGGAACGCCCGCTTGTTGGCCGTGCTGTTGATAAGGCCATACTGCGCCTTAAATGCGGTGTATTGCTGTTTCAGTTCATTCTGCAAAAGCTGTACTTCCGCATCCGAGCCATCATGCAGCTGACAATCCAACAGCTTCCGGGTGGTTTCCCGCAGAGCGATCATGCCCAGCACCCGCTCTGCAGTTACGGCAGGCAGTTCCACCTTATTCATAAAGGAGTTTTCGCGGTAGTAAATATGCCCGTCCACGTTCGTGAAGCTGAAATTCTTCACGCTGGGGTCTGCCGGAATGGGTTCTTCCTGCACATCCAATTCATCGTCGGAGATTTCCGGCTCTGTGATGGTAGCCTGGATGTTACTGACTGCCTCTTTCAACTGCTGGGCAAGGTCTGCGCCCTCGATGGGCTTGACCGTAGTTTCCTGCTTGCCGTACTGGGTGCTTTCCGTGGTGATCTCCCCCAGCACCATCTCAGGATGCTGCACAAAATACTGGTTGATAGAATATCCTTCCGGCGTTTCACCGAGATCCACCCAGTCTGCCGCTCCACCGCTGCACGGTCACGCTTCTGCAGGAACAGAATGTCAGCAACCACGCTCGTGTTGGCATTGCGCTGAAACGCATTGTTCGGCAGACGAATTGCGCCGACCAGATCAGCGCGGTTGGCAAGGTATTCACGGACAGAGGAATCCTTCTTATCCATCGTACCGCTGGACGTTACCACCGCTACCACGCCGCCCGGACGCACAAGGTCAAGGCTCTTGGCGATAAAATAATCGTGGATGAGAAAATTGTGGCGGTCATACCGCTTATCCGGTACTTTATAATTGCCGAACGGTACGTTGCCCACAACACAGTCAAAGAAGCTGTCCGGGAACTGCATGGTTTCAAAACCCTGCACCGCAATCTTGTTTTTCTGGTACAACTGCTGTGCAATGCGGCCCGAAAATGCTGTCCAGCTCCACACCGTACATCCGAATCTTCTCCATGCTGTCCGGCACCAGACCCATGAAATTGCCGACACCACAGGACGGTTCCAGCACGTTGCCTTTGGACAATCCCATATTGCCCAGGGCTTCATACATCGCCTTGATGACCGTAGGAGAAGTGTAAAACGCATTCAGGGTACTGGCACGGGCTTCCTTATACTCATCTACCGTGAGCAGGGACTGCAGTTCGGCATACTCTTTCGACCATTCCGCGTTGTTTTTCATCGAACGCCTGCGGAATGCCGCCCCAGCCCACATACCGAAAGTATCTCCTGCTCTTCTGCGGTTGCCTGCCGCTGTTCTGCATCCAGCGTTTGCAGCAGCCGAATGGCTTCCACATTGGCTTTATACTTTGTTTTCGGCCCTCCTGCGCCGAGATCATCGTCCGTAATGCGGAAGTTAATGGGTTTCTGTTTGGGCTGTGCAGACTGTTCTGTTTCTGCTCCACTGTCCAGCGGAAGATTGTGCTGCCGCCGTGCATGGTTGACCTCTGCCGGGGTCATAGGCTGCTGGGTCAGCGGTTCAAGGGCTTCCTCTGCCGCCGCACGGCTGATGGCATCCGTTCGGTTCTGCACATCCGCAATCAGCTGCATCTGTTCCGGCGGAAACTCAGGATTGAGCAAATCTTCCAACTCGCCGCCCGATTCTGCCACCGAATAGATCACATCCATCTGCTCCGGGGAAAAATCCTCGTAAGCCACACCAGCATTGTACAGAGCCGTAAAGACTGTGATTTCCACCGCTTCTTCCATCGGCACATCTGCCTGTTCGTACAAATGCCGAATGTACTCCAGCGGTTCTGTTCGGAAGATCGGATACCAGGCTTCTTTTGCAAGGGTCATGTCCTGCAAACTGACCGTTCCCTTTCCAAAGTCCACCGAATCCACACGGAACTCTCTATCTTCCAGTTCGATGATGGTATTAACAGGCAGATATTCCTCTCTGCGGAAATACTTTCGTCTGCGCATGGGTTCCATCTTCCTGCTGGCCGGACAGATAGACGCTCTCCCCTCTGCTTCCAGAGCTTCATTGCCTGAGAAGCCCACTGTTCACGCGGAAAACCAGATACCTCAACCTTGCCAAGTGCAGTTTCCTTTTCCAACAGTTTGCTGCCAAGAAGTTCTGAAACGTGCTTTGCATCCTCGCCGTAGAACTCAAAGTTGCCGTACTGCTCATAACCGACCAGTACATCCGGGTAACGCTCTTTCAGAGCGTTGTACTCGTTGGCGGCATCCAGCGGCAGGGGCTGTAAGGCTGGCTCAACGGTCTTTTCTTCCGCTGCATACGGAACCATAATGCCGCGCACCCACTGCGGTGCATCCTTGCTATCCTGATACAGTGCAACGGCATCCCGCCTATCCGTAATAACGTCCTGATAGGTGCGCTGGAAAATATCTTCCTGAATCCACTCTCCAAAGTGCGCCCATGTGTCGATGGCTTCGGAATAAACGGCATTTTCCACCTCGCCGGAAGCAAACAAATCCTCGATTTTCTCACGAATCAGATTTTCCGCTTCTTCCTCGGTGGTATCGCGGTCACGCAGCAGCGGATAGATTTCGCTGCGCTCTACCTTTTCCAGCAGCGTGTACAGGCATTCTTTATAGATGCTGCGGCTGTCTTTCTGGGTGTGGTCTGCGTCCAGTTTCAGAAAATCGTTCAGCGGATTCTTCGCCAGCGTTTCGCTATATGACGGTAACGGAATGACCCGGCCAGCCACCGCCGAATTTTCCATATCTTTCAGATAAACGTCATGAGCATTGGAACGCTCAATGCGGTACAGATGGTTATTGTCCAAATACAGAAAACTGCCGTTTTTCTGCTGTACATTTGCTTGGGCTGATTTTCAAACGATTCTACTGCTTTTGCATCTTCTCTCGTTTGACGAACAACCGCCTTTGCATCATTCAGACTGTTAAACGGCCCTGTTTCTGCTGTACCTGTTCCCCGTTTCTTCGTCATAATTGTAATGGTTATAGAACTTGCCATCGGGATATTGCAGAATTGCAATATCCTCGATATATCCTGCCTGCATCATCACCGTTGACTGATACCGCGCAACAACTTTTGCCTTTTTGGGAGTTCTCAACCGCTGCGGCGGTTGACTGCTTTCTTTCGATTGCGGCTCCTGCTCCATGAAGTCAAACATGGAAATTTGCCCCTGTTCAGGAACCGCAATCTCAACAGCCTTCTTCTTTTCCGGGGGAAAATCGTGTACGTTCCCTCGACATACTGGTGCAGGATAGAGAGGGATTCTGCCTTTGCGCTCATATTCTTCGGAATCCAGCGGCACAGACAGAAGCGCATTGTCCATCTGCTCCAACAGTTCTGCCGAAAGTTCGGTGTCTGCCAGCTTTTCAACAAGAGCCTTTCGGCCTTCTTCATGGTAAAGGTCTTGCGGGTAAGGCCGTTCCACTTCGTTCGACAGATGGTGATAGAAGCCCATCACCTGCATTGCCATCTGTTCCCGTTCATAGACAGGCATCCGAGAGTAATCTGCCGGCTTCAAATACTCACTGTCACGGATAAGCTTGTCAATTCGGCCTGCAGCCTGATTCCAGTTCAGATGAACGCTGGCATACGGGTTTTCCGTATGGGCCGCGCCCAAAGCAATGCCCCTGCCATCGTGATCTTCGTGAGAATCATCTGCCCCGCAGAGCGCATGGCTGCTGCCGCCGATTCCATAATGGTCTTTCAGGAAATCAGCCCGCTCTTTTTTATCCTCATGATTCAGAAAGAACGAATAGATTGCCAGCCGACTATCCGAGTAATTGCTTCCCCGCGTGAAATATCCATTGATTTCATCTTCCGTGATGAATCGTTTATACTCATTCCAGTGAAAGCCATCCCGCGCCGAGTAGTTCTGATAAGCCTTTGCAAACTGCTGAAACAGAGCTGCCACTTTATCCGGCTTATAAAAGTGCATCCGCAGCAGGTCTTTATCTTCGGCATAGGCTTCCCCCAGCGCAGACAATCTCTCGTTGAGGTCTGTTAGAAAATCCGTATCGTCCAGCAAGCCTGCCAGCCTGTCCGTCAGTTCCGGGAAACCGCCCCTGAAGATTTCTACATCCTGAAAGACTGCTTCGGCAACGCCATCTGCCAAGTCGCGCTCCATATAAGCCAACGTCTGCGCGTGTTCCTGCAAGGCGTTCTGCCGTGCAGCATCCAGAACCGCCTGCGGCGCATACTCGCCCTGCCAGAGCAGTTCATGGATACGATTGCTCACATCCTCCCACGAAAGAAACGCATTGGCAATCGTACCGCCCCTTTGCCGTGCTGCCTGCCGCAATGCGCAGCCCTAAATCATCGAACCAGACCGCATACTTTTGCACCGCCAATTTCAAAGCCTTTGCCGCCCGTACCATATTCGTTTTTCACGAACTCTGTGTATTCTTCCGGGGTTTTTCTCAACCATGAAATTGTAGATCAGCCGAAGCTGACCTTTGCTGCGGTTGCTGCCCGTGCGCAGGACTTCATCAACCACCTCGGAATCCAGTGCAATCTTCTCTGCGTACCGCGCCTGGATCGGTGCTTCAATGGCGCGGATCTGCTGTTCCACGGTCGGCAAATCAGGAAAAGAAAAAAGCAGAGGCAATTTCTTCCTCTGCTTCGCTCAAATCCTGTTCTGTGGTCGGGTCGGTTAGTTGTACACCAATTCCTTCAGCACGATCTCTTCCGCCATCGCGGTCAGATTGTTCTGATGTGCCACCCATGCCAGCGGGTCTTTCTCCTTGCTCGGTGCCGGAAACTTCTCGTTCAGGCTGTCCAGCAGGGTTTCCACCCGGCTCTCCGCTGCTTCCTCGATCTGCGCCAGATGCTGGTTCAGCCTGCCGCTCATCAGCATACTCTGATACCAGTTCCTTCGGTTTTCTCTTTCAGGTACGTCCTGCGCAGCATCCCGTACTTCCCGATGGTCTGCGGCTCGTCCTTCACGGCCAGATTCGGGAACAGATAATCTCCCTTGCGGTAATACGTCAACTCCATTTTCTTGTCCTCCTTTGGTCGTGTTTTCTTCGGTTTCGCGCTTTAATGTGCTAAAGTCCGTACTGGTATTATACAAGCTGTCAACGGATTTTTTCAAGCTGCTGCGTGATTTCTTTTTTTGTAAATTTTCCGCATCTCTCGGCCAATGTCAAAAAGAACCGCTTCGCACTGTTCGGAAACCGCGTTGCCAAGGAACGACAGCACCGGCAGCTTGTTGAAATCCACAATGCGGATAAAGTCATCATCGTCCAGCACATCCATAGGCTCCTGCCCGCAGCGGCGGAAAGCGTATAGAAAATACTGTTGGTCATCAGTTCCCGGAAGCGGACACGGATGTTATCTTCGTCCAGTTCTTCCAGAAATGTATCCGCCACCCTCATAGGCCAGACCGTCCATCGCTTCATCCAGATTGTCGGCGGTCAGCTGCTGTGCCAGTTCCATCAGGGCAGTATTCATGCTGTCTGTCTGCGACAGGCCGTAGGTATCTGCCAGATGGTCTAAAATCGTCTGCTCATGCTCGTGGCTTTCCAGATTCCATAAGAGCGGTGTTTTTCCACCGCGCACCAGATGAGTGTCAGCAATATCGAACACATATCGCAGTTTGGTACGCGGTCCGGTATCATCCAGAAGCGCGATGCCTTTTGCGCCACGGTTGACCCATCGGCTCATTTTCTGATTCCAGAGTTCCAGTTCTGCGCAGGCGGTTGCATCAGGTCGCTGCGCGTGGATCAGGAGCGCATCGGTAAACGAATAGCGGTACAGCCGCGCCGCCACATCCAGATAACTCATCCAGTCCTGTGGCGAGTTACTGACATACCGGGCGTTCTGCTGCGCCAATTCTCGAATATCGTTAATCTGTGGCAAGGGTCAAACCTCCTTTACGTTTTCATTTTCATCGGTGTTTTGGGAAATTCCAGACTGTACTGTGCGCGGCCCTCTTCGACGCGCATCACAAGGTCAGCGGCGAATGCTCTTATCTTTTTTCGCGGAATAAAAGTCTTTTTACATGGGTGCGGCCTTTCTTCAAAAGGTCTACCGCCATCTTCTTGTCCAGCGTCTTTCTCATGTTGGACAAGTATCTGCTTTCTTTCCAGAGGGCAATTTGCAGCTGCGGTCTGCACAACAAAAGCTGAGTTTACTTTCATGTACAGGGGTTGCCACAGACCGGGCAGTTTCCTACGCTTACCTTATTATGATGGGAGCCGCCGCAACGGTAGGAATCTGCCGCAAGTCGGCCAGCATCTTGTCGAGCAGTCCGTGGATGCCCTGCATAAAATCATAGTGGCTTGATCTCGCCGCGCTCCATCCGCAGCAGGTCATTTTTCCCACTCAGCTGTCATACTGGCAGATTTCAGATAGTCCGGGATATTGCGGATTGCGGCCACACCGTCCTCCGTGGAATCATCTGCTTGCCTTTGCGCTGCACATAGCCGGAGGATACCAGCTTTTCCAGAATCGCGGCGCGCGTTGCAGGGGTTCCCAGACCTTTCTTCTCAGTGTCCTTTTCAAATTCCTTTTTGTTGCCTGCTGTTTCCATGGCCGACAGCAGGGTATCTTCGGTGTAGACTTTCGGCGGTGAAGTAAAGCCCTGCTTTTTCTCTGCCCGTACCACCGGAATAACCATCCCTGTTCCAGATCGTTCGGAAGTGACGCATCCTTGTTCTTCTCCGGCTCCACAAGCGGAACAGGTTTTGCAGTATAACCGGGCTGCAGAACATCCTTATATTTTGCCGTGAAGTTCCTGCCCTGGCAGCACACGGTTACCAGCACATCCTCATAGATGAACGGCGGCTGCACAGCCTGCACCAGTTTCCAGATGATAAGCGAAAGAATCTTCTGTTTGGTTTCGGACAACTTTTCCTTATTACACTTTGCGCTCTGCATGGTCGGCAGGATCGCATGATGGTCTGTGACCTTGCTGTTGTTGATAACACAGCTTACGTCTGCCGCCGTGCCATCCAAGGCCAGCACCAGAGATTCCACTGTCGTTCTCATATCCTCGGTCACAAACTGGCTGTCCGTTCTGGGATATGTCACCAGCTTTTCTTCATACAGTTCCTGCAACACCTGCAAGGTCTGGCTGGCGGTCAGGCCATAATAGCGGTTTGCTTCTCGTTGTAAGGTCGTCAGGTCATACAGCTTCGGGGGCTTCTTTTCTACCCTCTTGCGTTCGATGCTGCCAACCACCGCGCACTGCCCATCGCAAGCAGCCTGCATGGTATCGACATCCTGCTCCTGCGCCATCTGTTCCGATGCCGCCACGACACCCGCACCGGATAGTTCCACTTTGTAATAGGGTTCTTTTACAAAGTTCTGGATTTTGGCCTGCCGTTCGGCCAGCATCGCCAGCGTCGGGGTCTGCACCCGGCCAATGGTCTGCTTTTTGCCGTACTTTTTTGTAAAAGCGCGGGTTCCGTTCATGCCGATCAGCCAGTCTGCTTTTGCCCTGCACTCGGACGCTGCAAACAGGTTGTCGTAGTCTGCGCCATCCTTTAAGGAATCAAAGCCTTGCTGGATAGCGGCATCTTCCATGCTGCTGATCCACAGCCGCTTGATGGGGAGTTTGCTTCCGGCAAGAGCATACACACGGCGGAAAATCGCTTCACCCTCGCGCCCTGCGTCGCAGGCGTTCACCACATAATCGAATTTCTTGCTGCGGAGCAGTTTGCGCAGAACATTGAACTGCGGCTTCTTGGTATTGTGTACCAGCAGTTTCCACTCAACAGGGAGAATCGGCAAATCCTCAAAACGCCAGTTTTCATAGCGTTCATCGTAATGTTCCGGGGCTGCATACTCTGCCAGATGCCCCAGACACCAGCTTACCACGCAATTCCCACCCTCCAGATACCCGTCCTCCTGTCGGTATGCACCGATCACTTTTTGCAATGGATTTCGATACACTCGGTTTTTCTGCAATCACCAGATATTTCAACGCTTTCTCCTTTTTTTGAAAAAAGCAGGGATAGCCTTTCGACTACCCCCTGCATCCTTATGTTACGGTTTTCTTATGTGCCATTTTCGTTGCCGGACTGATTATCCTCGTTCACAGTCGCAAGGCTCTGGTCGGTTTCCAGATTTTCACTCTGCGGCGTTTCTTCTTTCGGCTTCGGCTTATAAATGTAGAAGTAGAAGAAAGCACCTGCACCGCCCAGTGCCGCCACGAATACCAGCAGCAGAATCTTATTCATGCCACCGCCCGATTCTTCTTTCGGTTCTTCGATTTCTACGTCCGGGGTAGGTTCGGGTTTGGTTTCGGGCAGGACTACCGCAGGCGTTTCTTCTTGCTTGCCGTTCCGCTCTTCATCGTCCAGAAACTCCTGCAAATCGTACTCGTCGATCATCGAGAGCATATAGACGTTTTCGCTGTTCCGCGCCCGGTCGATCACCAGAAAGAACGTGTTGCCGTCCTTCGTCTTGACCGTGAAGAACTCCTTGCTGGGGTCATCCACCATGTTATCCTCCACCTCGCCGTTGCCTGCGATGGTGAACGGGATCTTTTCTTCCTCGGTCGGCTCTGCTTCCTCGATTACCTGCACAGGTTCCTCTGCCACCTCAGTGGTATCCACAAAGGCAAATGCCGGGGTCGAAAAGCCCACTGCCATCAGCAGGGTCAGCACTGCACTGGGAATCACAACACCCAGCTTTTTAAGCATCTTTTTTTCAATCGCTTCCTCCGTTTCCGCTTCCTCCGAAGCATTGTTCACAGCGGTCAGGAACGTCACATTCCCCGCCTGGATATTTTCCAGCAGTGCCAGCAGGTCACGCCCGCCCAGCTTTGTGCTGCGGATAGCCCGAACGATCTCATTGTCCTCTTCCTTTTTCTGTGCCGCCCGGATGGTTCTCAGCCGTTCTTCCAGTTCCGCGATCTGCTGTTCCGTTTTTTCGGCTTCATCCAGATATTTCTGTAATTTTTTTGCCCATCGGCCCTCCTTTCAGTTGATGCGGCCAAAGCCTAAAAAGTGGCTTTGCCAGTAGGTCGAATTGATGCTGGTATAAGAAATCGGATCACCGCAGTGGATCATCATTCCGTTGCCGACATAGATGCCAACGTGCGACGCGCCGACAGTATTATAGGTTTTTTCAAAAGAAGATCAAGTCACCAGGCTGTGCATCCGCAGGAGAAACATAGCTGCATTTCCGCGCAGACCGTTGGCTGTTGTACGCCCAACGCTCCACCCATTGCCGCTGTTATTGATGACCCAGCAAACGAAGCCGGAGCAGTCAAAACTGGTGCTTGGGGAACTGCCGCCCCACACATACGGCATACCGAGATACTTTTCGGCTTCCTCAATCATCCTTGCAAACTTTTTCATCCGAAAGGGCTTCCGAAGGAATATCATACTTGAAGCCGCCGGAGCCACCAGTACCGCCGCCCGTGCCAATACTGCCCGTTGTGCCGCCGCTGTATGTCGGGGAGCCTGCACCGAACAGTTCCGGGCGGTTGCCGTAGGTCAGGTTGTAGGCATCGTACCGCCCAGTCTGCTTCCGATCCATGTTCTTTCTGGCAATGGTGTCAAAGCCCTTGTTCTTCAGCAGGACGTTGAGGATTTTGTACTCATACTCCACTTCTTCCTGATAGGTATAGGTTTCCATGCTGACATTTCCAAACGCGTCAATCGTTGGCCGAATCCCTACTCTGGTTTCCATGCGAGTGCGAATCTCTATCGTTTCCCACACTTTCAGGAGATACTGCTGCTTAAACAGCGACTTGATAACGTTCTTCACCTGTCCTCTGGTGAACTGCTCATATACGGCAGTCAGATGGGAAATAAGCTGATATGGGTCATGCCCGATTTCATCAAGTTGATAGCGGTATTCATCATAGCCCGGATGGGTGGATTCCATCTGCCGAATCTGCTTATCCAGTTCTTTTTTCCAGTTCCAGATAATCTTCTTCCGCACCTTTCATGTCGGCATCCTTGCTGGGATATGTCGTTCCCACAAAGGTACTGCCTGTTTCCTGAATCGCCGCACCGCAGCTTGAAAAAGGCTCCCAACATGACCATCACCAGAAGGATACCAACACCAATACCGACCCACAGGGTTTTATTCTGCAGGACGATCTCCTGCACCGCCGCCTTCGCTTTCTCCGTAATGGTGTTGGTTGCCGCTGCTGCCTGCTTGCTGGCGGCAGTTCCGGCTTTCTGGCCGCGCTTGGCGGCTGCATAAGCATCCTTATACTGCTTTTTCTGGTAAAACTTCGCGCCGACTGTTTTTGTTTCACCTCCTGCGGCAGTCGGTGGCGGCTGGGGCTGTTTCTTTTTCAGCTGCGGTTCTGCTGCATTTTCTGCCGTGCCGCCCTCGCTCTCGGAGAATTTCAGACGGCTGGACTTCTGATCCTCCCCACCTCTTTTTTCTCCGCTCTGGCGGATGTCTCTTTCGGCTTTTTCCGGCCTTTGACAAAGTGGTGCAGGCGTTCGGCGGCTTCTTCCGACTTATGAGCAGCCTCCACGCCGGAATTGTCCTTTTTTCTACCTGATGTACTTTCTGATGGGCAAACCCGGTGGCGGTATCCACTCCCTTCTTGGCCACCTTCTTAACGCCCATCCCTATGCCACGGACGATGCCGCCCTTTTCGTCCTCAAAGAAAGTCGGCCTTTCTTGGTCTGCGGCTCTACATCCGATTCCGCAGGCGCATCCTTGGCTTACCCTCCTCCTGATGGGCTTTGTAATAGTCTGCGCTCTGCTTGGCGGTGCTGTGATGCCGGGGTGCATCCTCCTCCCCATCCCCGGCATCCATACCGTTCTTCTTCCACGATAGTTTCTTCATCTGTTTCCTTCTCCGCAGTTTCTTTTGCCGAATCTTCCTGCTCCGGCTTTTCTGCTACGGTTGCGGACTTCTGCTCCCCGGTGCGGAGGTTTTCATCCACCAGACCGTCCTTGGTCATCTTCTGGACGATTTTATCTCTGCCCCGAAACTTTTTGTCTGCTATGGAAATCACCTCCTTCCGGCTGAAGCCGTCATGCGATCAAGGCTGCGTGGGTTTCCCACTTATCAAGCACCTGCTCCAGCTTCCGGGCAAAGGCGATCAGACGGGCATTCACTTCCTCACGGTCAAGATAACCGTGGGCTTCCATGTGAAAGCCGTCAGTCAGTTCATCGGCCAGTGTGCCAACGGCATAGAAATCCTTCCAGCACCGTATGCACTACCGATTCTTCATCTTGGAAGTTGAGCGGCTCCACCTCGTCGAAAGGCGGGCCGGAATCGCTTTCGTGCGGCTCCATGTCAGAGTGATGATGAATCTTGCGGCTCAGTCGGTCAAAAATATTCGATGTGTTCATGCTTCTTTTTTTCTCCTTGTATTTTCCCATCTCATTGGGCTTGGTGGTCATCAGGCTGTACAGTTTCAGCGAAGTGTCGAACTTATCCTTGAACGGGATAATCGTATTGCCGTAGAACAGCAGCCCCTTCACCCTCGTTGCTGTTCGTTACATACGACAGCTGGAACGGGCGAAATATTCAGCTGCTTTTGCAAGGATTTGCCGGTCGCCGGATGCCTGATTAAGCATATAAATAAAATCGCTGTTCTCGAAGATATTCTCGATTTCCCGGCTGGCCAGCAAATCTTTGATGTTCTGGGTGATGCCCGTGGGTACACCGCCCCATTTTCGGAACCGCTTCCAAATCTCGACGCTGTATGCTGCGGTCTGTTCCTCTTTCAGCAGGAGGTGGAACTCGTCTATATAGTACCGGGTGTTCTTTTGGCTATTGCGGTTGATGGTGACACGGTTCCAGACCTGATCCTGGACGATAAGCATACCCAGCTTTTTTCAGCTGCTTGCCCAGCTCCTTAATGTCGAAGCAGATAATTCGATTATCCAGTTCCACATTGGTCTGGTGGTTGAACACTCGCAGCGAACCATTGACGTAGATTTCCAGTGCCGTGGCAATACGCTGCGCCTGCCGCTCTTTCTGCTCCCGCAGGCAGTCGTACAGATCACCGAGCGTCGGGCATATTCTCCGACTTCGGGTCATTCAGATATTTCTGGTAGACCAGCGGCAGGCAGCGGTCAATGACCGACTTTTCTTCCGGCTCCATGCCATCCCGTGCGCCCATGATAAGTTCACACAGGGAAAGAATAAAGTCCGATTTCATGCCCAGCGGGTTATCATCGTCCGCATAGTTCAGATTGATGTCCATCGGGTTGATGTAGTCCTTACTGGTGGACGAGATATGGATAACCTGACCGCCCAACGCTTCCACCAGCGGATAATACTCTCCCTCTGGGTCTGCCACGATAATATCGTCCGTTGTGGTAAAGAACACGTTTGTGATCTCACGCTTTGCACTGAATGACTTACCGCTGCCGGGTGTGCCGAGGATCAGACCATTCGGGTTTTGAGCTGTTTGCGGTCTGCCATAATCATGTTGTTGGACACTGCGTTCAGACCATAATAGAGGGAATCGCCCTCCATAAAAAGCTCCTGCGTGGTGAAGGGAACGAAGATGGCGGTGGAAGTGGTGGTCAGTGCGCGCTTGATGGGAACAAGATTATTTGCCAGCGGCAGGCTGCTCATAAGGCCCTGTTCCTGCAAATAATCCAGACGATTCAGAGTGCAGTTGAACTTCTGAGCGATGCCAGCAGTCTGAAACACAGCACTATCCAACTCCTGCTTGGTCTTGGCTGTATTGAGGAACAGCACCGTAACAAGGAACATACGCTCATTGCGGCTTTGCAGATCATCCAGAATCTTCTTGGCCTCGCCGCCATAAGTTGCAAGGTCGCTCGGAATAATTTCCATATCATAACCAGACCTCACAGCTTTTTCTTCTGTTCCTCGATTTTCATACGGTCCAGGTCGGTAATTTTGCCTTTGATAAGTTTGATAGCTTTCAACTGGTCTACCGACTGCACATGGATACTGACCACCAGATTTTTGTCCATATCCAGAAACTCGGCCAGCACCTTATCCGTCAGTTCCGGGGCAAGGATGTTCAGGTAGGATGCAGCACCGTAGGTGTCACCCATCATAAAGTCCTTGCCGCTCTTGAACAGGAAACTGGTCGGAGCGATGAAATCCTTTGTGGTCATGCCGCTTTGCAGGATGCGGTCATAGCTGAAATCGAACTTGTGCTGTTCCTCCTGATGAAAGGTTTCGTACACGATCTGAAGCCGTTCCACGCCGTTCAACGGGTAGGCTTTCACGCCCAGCACCTTGAAATTGTTGAGAATATCGGTTTCGATACGCTCCAGCCGGGGCTTTGCTTCCTTCACACTCTTGGCTTCGATGCTGAACGTGATGTACTTCGTCCGAACCAGACCGTTATTGCCCTTGGCAAGCTGCTGTTTCAGCATCTGTGCATATTCCATACGCACATCATCAAACTGGTCGTGCTGCGGCTCGATCTGGATGACCTTGTTGTACTCGCTCATGTCGCTTTTATGGTTGATGAACGAAAGCTGAAAACGGATACTGGCATCGAAGTAGTTGAGGAAGTCGCACCAGCTTTCAAAGATGGTGTTCTTGTCCTCGTTCTGCGCCAGCTGGTAGTTGATGTCGTAGAATCGGACGGTTTTGGAATACAGATGTTCCTCCACCCGACAGATACCGTCGCGCCCCATTTCCAGATACGGAATGGAACACTGCACGGCCAACCGCTGTTCCTTCTGGTTCTTTTCGGGTTTCCGAAAGAACTTCTGGAAAAAGCCGCCCGACTGCAGTTTCTTCTTCGGTTCACTTTTTACCAAGAATGCCTCCTTTCTTCTGGATCGGTGCTACGATTTCCAGTTCCCGGTCATACAGGTTTTCGACTTCATAGCACCGTACCACAGGTCGTTTGAATCGGACGCTGATGAAATTCGTCAGAATTGTTTCAAGGTGCATCCCGTTTTTCTCATACAATGCAAAGAAAAACTCCGGCAGCATCAGGAGCACCATGCCTGCCGCTGCATTGCTGGTTCCCAGCGTGTCGCGCATAAGAAAATAGAACGGAACGCCAATGCCTGCTGCAAACCCCATACACACTAGCTGGCGTTTCGTCAGGTTCAGAAAGACCTTGTTCTTCACTTTGGAAAGGTCTTTGGGAATCGTTACATAGGCCATTTATCACCAGAACAGCCAGACCGCCGACGGAAACGGCGTTGTCTGCTGTGCTTTTCCTTTCATTGGATTTTCCCGGATTTAGTGACTGCCGAAGATCTGTTTGGACAGACTTCCCGTTTTGAGCAGCGAGAAACAAAGAATCACCGTGCTAGGCCATTGTGCCGAACAACGCCGAGTGAATATCCGAAGATACCCGGATGCTGCCGATGAGGGCTGCATAGATCGCCACGCAAACCATCATTAAAAACGCCTGAAATGCCAGAGCGAACAGCCCTCGGAAGTAGTTCGTACCCACATGACCCCATTCACGGTTGCTCATGGTTGCAAATGGAATCGGAGCAAGCGAAGTGTAGAGGTATATTTCTATCATTCTGCCGTACATTATCACTGTGATAAACCACTGACAGAATTTTCAGACACCAGCTTACGACAAGGGTTTCCAATGCCAGCGTCACCAGTTCGCCAATCGCCATTGTTGCCATTGCCGCCTGCATCTGCATGGAAAGAGAACTAATATCAATGGCGGTATTGCCACGGATAATGCCGGAGGAAGAATTTACCACAGACTGTCCAATGTCAAATACCGCCATTGCAATATCGAACGTATGACTGACGAGATAGACTGCGATCCACATCTTCACGAAATACTTGAAGAACATCCATGTGTCCACATCGTGCAGATTGTTCCGCTCTGTCAGCATCGAAATCAGCTCATAGCAGAGGATCAGCGTGATGATGATTCCCGCAATCGGAATCACCACCGAATCCGAAATGTTACGGATCATGCTGAAAATACTGCTGTTCCACCCTTGCGGTGTCTGCCCGACCTGAGCAGCAATTTCACTGGTCTGTTGGTTGACCGCTGTGAACATCGTACTCAGGTTGGACTCCACCATGCCGGAAAGAAGTTCCCTCATCCATTTTTCGATTGCTGCGAAAGATATTATCGAACAATGGCGGGTTTACCTCCCTATCGCTGGGTGCTTAGCCGAACAGACCAGAGAGCAGAGGGATCAGCTGCGTACCGATGAGAGCAACACCGCCGCCAGCCATGAGCTGCTTCATGCCCTGGGACTTTGCGCCGGATAGCCATAGGTAAGTCTTTGATATAATCTCCAACTTTTCCCCGGCTCCACACCGTGCGTGCAGCTTTCACCGCACACGGCGTTCCATCGAATTCAGTTGCACAGGGCTTGCAATACAACTTACACACTTCGTAGCTTGAACAAGAAAAGATTTTTAATCAATCAAAGGCATTTCTGCCATCTCACGAAACTTATTCAGCTTTAAAATTTGCGTACTATCGAGATTGAGAAGATTCAGGTAAAACTTTATGGTAGCCATGTCAGAAGCATGGATAAGTTTGTGGACTGGAGCCGATATAAGAACGAGGTTTCCGTATTCATCTGTGCCGCCTTTCGCAATAGGTTTCCTGTGGTGACAGTGGATTTCATGGGCTTCCATGATTGAACCTGTCACTGCACATTTTCCATGCTGCGCTGCATACAGAGATATGCGATTATCTGCGTATTCTATCGACCTACCCTGCACAGGGTTTCGCATCAGCCAAAGCATCGTCTTAGTGTCGATGTTCAGATTCTTGTGAATCAGTTCCCGACCTTCTGGCGTATACTTGTTGACCGATTTCCTTTTGTGCTGGGCATTTCTGCTCTGAACATATCCAATAGGAACTACTGGCCGTCCATGCAGAAATCGCAGTTGACTGCTTTTTCCATACTTTTCTTTTATATAGCCCTTTTTCAGTTCACCTTTGCGTGTCAGGTCGTTCCGCAGACGATTGTGCATCTGCTTTTTGACCCCATAAGCCAGCTTTCCGAAGTCCTCAGAAACAGCCGTTGCAATGCAGTAATACTGGTGTATTCCTGCCACCACAGCATTGTAGGTCATCAGTTGCATGAACTGAGCCTTATCATCTGCCGAGTGTTCCAGCTTTTTCACTTCTTCCGTGAGCTTCTTTTGAACCTTCTTGTACGCTTTGTCGCACATATGCGATTTTACAACGTACTTGTTGCTGCGCTTTTGCACTTTCAGCTTAAAACCAAGGAATTCTGAATACTGCCGTTTCAGATTAACAATTCTCGATTTCTCCGGGCTAACATCCAGCCCCAACCGATCTTTCAACCATTTGGCTGTTGCATGATATGCCTTTACTGCATCCTCATGGGATGAGCAAAAAATCTTGAAATCGTCCGCATACCGAACCGAGTGCATTTCTTTCAGATTACTGCGCCGCAATGCCCGATAGACGTGGCTTTTTATTTCTGCACCTGAACGATTCTGCCGTATCGTGAATTCCGTTCTGGTCGGCATATTTTCCCATTGGGATGCAATCCACCAGTCCAGTTCGTTCAGCACGATATTAGCCAGCAGTGGAGAAAGAATTCCGCCCTGCGGCGTACCCTTGGTTGGGTAAATCTTTTCACCATTCGGCAGGATAACAGAGGCTTTTAGCATCTGTTTTATAATGCACAGCAGTTTCTTATCCCGAATACCAAGTGACCATATTTGCCGTATCAGCTTTGTGTGATTGATATTGTCGAAGAAGCCTTTAATGTCAAGGTCTACTACATGGTACAGGTGTTGTACCTGAATCAACCTGCAACACTGTGCAATGGCAGTTTCGGCGGAGCGATTTGGGCGAAATCCGTTAGAATTTTCACTGAACTTCGCTTCGCAGATTGGCTCCATGACTTGCAATATACATTGCTGCACGATACGGTCTGAGATTGCCGGAATCCCCAGTGGTCTGGTTTTCCCATTATCCTTTGGTATTTCCTCACGCCTTACTGGGCGAGGATGGTAATTACTGAATTTCTTCTTTACAAGGCGGACATACTCATCCTCGCTTAATTTTGCGAGATTTCGTATTGTCTTCTTATCTACACCCGGCGTTTTACTTCCATGGTTCCTTTTGATAGTTCGGTATGCCAGTTTAATGTTTTCTTCACTCTCAATGATTGCCATGAGGTGATTGAATGTTTTGCCATTCCTGCTTTCCGCATACAACGTATCAAAGATGGATTCCATGCCGTAGTATTCCGAGTTTCGGATTTTTCCTTGCTTCTTTTCTCGCCGCTCCGAAGTCAACACAGGCATCCTCTCCTTTCGGGTTGGATTTTCTTAGTCTTACTCGAAGCTGTGTTTGTTGTATCTTGATGTTACTTTCACTGAATTCGACTTGTGGCCTTCCCTCCACCGCTTACTTTTTCACGGTTTCACAGGTACTACGCCACTACTTTCACTGAAACAAAGAATGGTTATTGCCCTCTCACGAAGGTATTCCCATCCACCATCTCACAGCCTTGCAACAGGCTAAATGTTTTCAGCTTCCTGCGTTCCGATATTTCTATCATGGGCCACCTTTAGGTTCTTCCTCTAAGCCTGTATTCAATTCTTTCCGAATCGTGCCGCCTGTAACGGCACATAGACTTTCATAACAACCATTCTTACTCATCCACGAATACCTCCATATAAGGAGTACCACCATTTCGATGGTATCAACGTTTAGACTTGTACATTCAGAAGTTCGTCAGTATTTCCATACATACTAACCATGGGCAGCTGACACCCGGCATATCCGATGCACCGTCCACCTCTGGACAGCTTTCGGCTCTGACCTTGCGGCCAGAACTACGACATCTTTCTGCCGACTTCACCGAGCTTCTGACAATCGGCGGTTGCGCGCCTATGCCAGTCGGAGTATCAGTGTGGACGCTTCGGGGCGTTACTCCCTCATTTCATCCATCGAAATATCAGTTCTCCAAGATTCTGGACTTCTTTAGTCCTTCAACTTGTGCCTGACCTTTTCAGTCAGGAACGCATCGCACGGTTATCGTTGCCGTAGCCCTCAAGCAGATTGATTGCACCCCAGATGCCAAGACCTGCGCCCAGAGCGATAACGAGAGTCTGAAGAACGGTTACTGCGCTATTGAAAAATGCCATAATATTTTCCTCCTAAAATTTGAAATTGTTTTTGAGAATAGAAAAAAGCCCTCCGTACTACCGGCATCAAAACCGGACGGAAGGCTTAGTTTACGAGAATCTTTTCAAGGAACTCCTCGACGGTTATCACGCCAAGTTTCTGTTCCATTCTGCTTCTTGCATATTCAGTTTCACAATCATATATATCACCACCACCTTTCATAAGAAACAGCCAATACATTGACTGCAACAAATCTTCACGAGAAGCACAGATTGTCGGTGAAAAAACGACAGGTGAAACCTTCAGAACCTCTGCGAGTTTCGCTGTGGTTTCTGCATTAGGGGTTCGAGCGTTTTTCTCATACTGAGCAATACGGACATCCGCTGTTTTCTCGGAATACCCCATCAGGAGTCCAAGCTCTTTCTGGGTAAGGCGGCGAAATCGTCTAACGAACTTCAATCGCTGCCCAATAGAGGTATCCGTGATCCACCAAGTCATTTTTTTTACACCTCGCTTTCTGCAAATTCTCGATATACAACCTCATTTTTTGCTCTGCGCTTGCCTACGGCTTCACTGGGAGCAAGGTCAGGGTAGGTTGCCTGCACTTTCTGTCTGCTTCTGCGGACAGTTTCAAACCCCGGAAAGCTGCGTCTATCCAGTTCCTTCAAAAACACAGGAACCGTCATGGCATGAATGTCGATGCCACGCAGACCGGAATAGTGTTCCAGTACCTTCAGGTACAAATGATTGTCGGTATTTCTTGCCTTGTGGTCGTGTTCCAAGATGTTCTTAACCAGGGCAGATACCGTTTTCAGATTTTCCAAACAGAAACCTCCTTAATCCGCATCGACTACCACAAACTCATCACCTGCCTTGAGCTTCAACCTTCGACTCAGAAACTGCTCAATGTTGAACTCATTTCTCTTATCAAAGTCTGATGTGTACTTATAATTGGGGTGCTGCGTCAGATCGTACTTGTCAGAAAGAAACGGTCTGACACCACGCAACTGCAAAAATACACTTGCTGCCATCCAGAACCGCAAGCTCATCTACGCTCGCAAGGTCTTTGCCTAACTTCTGATAATTCAAGCCGTAAGACGGGCTGTTACCTCTGGTGTTGGAGGTGTTGTAGGTGTCGATAGTTTCTTTTTCCCAATGCCTGATTCAGTTCTTTGAGCGTGGTTGGCTCAGAACCACCCAGGTAAATTCGGGAATCCATGTTGCCGATGATGGTATCGGCATTGTCTTTATAAATGGCTTTCAGCTGTGATTGTGCCTGGAGAACAAGGCAAGCCGATATTTCACGGCTTCGGATTGTCGCTACCAGTTTTTCCAGATTGGGAATCTGACCGATGTTTGCCATCTCATCAATCAAGCAGCGCACATGAACCGGCAGTCTGCCGCCGTACACATCATCTGCTTTCTCGCACAACAAGTTGAACAGCTGTGTGTAAATCATGGAGATCAAAAAATTAAACGTCGCATCCGTATCTGACATAATCAGAAAGAGCGCCGTTTTCTTATCTCCGAGGGTATCCAACTGCAACTCGTCATAGGCAGTCACATCTCTGACCTCCTGAATATCAAAAGGAGCCAGACGAGCGCCGCAGGAAATCAAAATCGACTTAGCGGTCTTGCCGGCAGCCAGCTTGTATTTTTTATACTGACGGACTGCAAAGTGATTCGGCTTTTTCTTTTCCAGGGCTTCAAACATCAGATCCACCGGGTTCTGGAACTCCTCATCATCTTCCCGCACCTCCATTGCGTTCAGGAACTCAATCAGGGTGGAGAAATTCTGTTCCTCAACCGGAGCTTCATAGTGGATATATCCGATCAAGGCACAGTAGAGCAGCGTTTCCGCCTTCGTCCAGAACTCATCACCGGCTTTTCCATCACCCTTTGTGTTGGCAATCAGCGTTGTCACCAGTTTCAGAATGTCTTTTTCTGAATGGATATAGGCAAATGGGTTATAGTGCATCGACTTCTGAAAGTTGATGGTGTTGAAAATCTTGATGGTGTAGCCATGCTTCAAAAGGGCGTTGCCGCACTCAATCACGATGCTGCCTTTCGGGTCAGTGACCACATAGGAACTGTGCATCTGGAGAAGGTTTGGCTTCAACCAAAAGCGAGTTTTACCGGAACCCGAACCGCCGATAATCAGAACATTCTTATTTCGGGCATTGGCAGGATTCTTCGGGCGATTGCTCATCATCAGCCGCTCCGTTTTCGTCAGGATCACATTGTCCTCGAACTTTGGTGCAATAAACGGCTCAATATCTTTTGCCGTTCCCCAACGAGCAGAACCGTACTCAACATTGTGTCGGTACTTCTTTGCGTTTTTGCCTTTTAGATAGACAGCCAGCCGAAGTCCTGCGCCGCAGAGAATACCAATCAGCAAATCCAACGGGTGAAAGCTGGGAAACGGATTGTTCAGGGCTATCGGAAGGGCATGAAAAAAGCTGAGGATTTTCGCAGATGAATCTGCCCCCTCAGCCAATCTCCATGCTTCTCCTAAATTCGTAGCGAACAACCCTACCAGAAAATACGGTAAATTCAGAATCAGGAGCTTTTTCATTTTTCTCTTATCCATCACAGATCACGCTCCTGTTTCTTCTCTCGAACCTTCTTCGGAATCGCTGCGACAATTTCCTTGAACTTCTTCAGCTGCGCCAGAACGCTCGGCTTTTCATTCTTGGTTAATGCCCTTGCCTGATGTTCCTTGCAGATTGCATCCAAAGCATCTGCATCTTTAGAACGGACAAAAACAAGAAACCGGGGAGGATCAACGGACTTATCTTTTCTTACGGCAAAGTCCACGCCATACTTCTTGGCGAGCTTTTCAAAATCACGGATACTCTCTTTGTCGATCTCAACATTCGTAGCACCCTGATTCTGTCCCAAAAGCTGTTTCACGGATTGCTTTCCATGAACGGCAGGGTCTCGTGCCTTTTTCATCTTCACTTTTTCCCGGTGCTGCAAATACTTGCGGATACCGGCAATGATAGTGCGCCCTGTCAACTTAGTAGTGCTGATCGCCAGGTTTACTGTCCTGTTTTCAACTTCTTCCTGCATGATTCATCACCTCCTGCAAGCAGTAGAGTGAACAGATTATCGTGCCATATCTCTGTGGTCGTAATACAGATTGCCCTTGGCAACTGCGGCATGGCTGATAATCTTGATATTGCCAGCTTTCTGGTTATCCAGAGCCTTCTGATAACCCACATCGCTCAAATACAGGCGATTTCTTTCGCCTTTCCAACCGACAGGCGATTCATCGGTCAGCACATCGAAAATAATCATGTGCTTGGTGGCGTCATCAAATCGTGCCAAGTCCATATAGGTATGTCCCTGGTACTCCTTGGCACCATCCTGAATCCGCTTTCGCTCCATCAGCTCTCCAATCGTCGAATTTCTTTGCATAAGAACCTCCTTACAGAACATCTCGGTCAGGGTTACTTTTGTGGGGGAACCGAATCAGCTTTGACAGGTGCATCTTCTTTCTTCACCATGTCATCCGGCAGGGGAAGCGCCATAATGCTGCGCCCCATGCGTACAAAAAGTCTCAGGCTGATGAAAGTGTTCCTCAAACTGCTTCATCAGTTCCGGGGACAGAGAACAAAAAAATCATCCTCGCCCAATCCCAACAACCAGAAAATCACCGGCGATAATGTCATAAATATCGCCGTCATCATCACGCAGCGCACGGTTCAGTTCTTTGCCTACGAGTTTACCTTCGTCGTGCATCACCAGTGCAACCGGCTCATTGAACGGATAAGTTGCCTCAATATCGCCACCTACGGCTTTCTGCAAATCCTCCAGCTCACAGCCGATCTGCACAGCCTGCGGATACATGAACGGCTTTACCAGCAACACATTCATGGTATCTGCCTGTTCTTTCTGAACCTCCCCGTTCCTCGGTCGTGCCGAACGCAACACCGGTAAAGTTTTCGGAGTCCAGAATGTACTCCGAATTGTAATAAGCGGCTCTAACCTGTTCCTCTGCCGCATCGTGAGATTCTGCTTGCACCGTAACCGTTTTCTCCAAGGTTTCGGTGATCTTCACATCGTATTCTTTCAAGTTTCGATACCTCCGTTTCTTTGGAAATAAGAAAAGCGACCATCCATGAACCTGTTACAGTTCATAAATAGTCGCATCCACATCGGCTAAAAGCTCGAACAAGCAAATATCGTCCAGTTCGCAAATCAGGGAACCCATGTCGAAGAAAATATCGTCCTCGCATTCCACCGTAGTAACCACGCTGCGGTGTTCGTTAAGACAAATGGCTTCTTCCTTGTCCATCGTGATCGTAGACATACAGGACACCACATAGAATGTCATATCTTCTGCTAACCACAGCTCCTTGCTCTGAATCGTGCGAACTTTTTCATCGCCGCTCATATCTTCTACATAGGACAGAAGCCGCACGGCTCTGCTGTTCAGAAGTACCTTTCCCTGATAGTCGATACCCTCACCAGCAGAGGACAATACTCGATACTCGCTAATCATCTCGGCATTTTTCTGAAACGACTTTGCCAGAAGCGCAGGAGAAATATCATCGAACTCCTCACTGTAGTTTACGAGCATATCTACCATATAATCAGGATCGCAAAGGTCGTAGAGTTCTTCCAAAGCGCCCTGAATGTTTTTGGGTGTAAACATTTTTTACCTTACCTTTCCATTGATTTTTCTCTTTTTTTCTGCCATTGCTCCAAAAGCTGAATGATTTTATCCTCCATCTGCTTGTTGGTATAGGACTTCGGGAAGTATTTTCGCAACGAATCCGTTTTGAAGGTTACTCTGTCCAGCTCTCCCTTCTTGATTTCATTCATAATCTCGCACATCGCATCCAGCGTACACTCGCCCTCCTGTGCGAGCTTTTTAATTCGCTGTGCTTGCGAAAGGGAAGGAGCTGCTTGAGCATAATCCATTGCAGAAAGAAAATCCTTCTGTTCTTCACTTGCCAGATAGGAAAGCTCCACCGCAGGATTGAATTTGATCTGACCCGTATCTACCATATCCAGCAGTTCCGGAATCAGTTCGGTCAGACGGATATAACGGTGTACCTGATTTCTGCTTTCTCCTGCCTCCTGACCGACTATATCCATTGCCTGCAACTTCATCCCAACTTGGGATGAAGTTAAATCGGTGCGTTGACCTTGATGTTTAATCGCATCCAGCTTCATCTTATAAGCAAATGCTCTTTCACTCGGCAGGATACTCTCCCTCTGCAAATTCGCATCAACCATCAAAATAATGGCTGCATCATCGTCCAGGTCACGAACAATCGCAGGCATGGTTTCCTTACCCGCAAGCTCCGATGCCCGGTGCCGCCTGTGACCAGAAACGATTTCATAACCACCGTCGGGGTCAGGACGGACAATCGCAGGAGTGAGAACTCCGAAATCTCGGACGCTCTCTGCCGTTTTCATCATTTCTTCATCATCAACCACACGGAAGGGGTGTCCCTCAAAGGGGTGTAGCTCAGAAAGCGGAATTTCCTGCACACGCTCCTGCTGGGCTTCAGCTCTGGATTGATCGGTGGAGAAAATATCATCGTACCCCTTCAAGCTGATGTTTGCGCCTTTTTTCTGCATTGTTTAACACCTCCTTCGTCAGAATTTTATAGGCTTCGGCAACTTTGCCTTTGGGATCATGCTTGAAGATACTGGTTCCCTCTGCGCTGATTTCCTCTGCACGGACAGAGCGGGGAATGTCGGTCTTGTAAACCTTCAGCTTTCCGCCGTAGCTCTCCCGAATCAGATTGCTGATGTCTTTGGAGTAGTTGGTGCGGCTGTCCACCATCGTCAGAAGAATCCCTTCAATCCTCAGTTTCGGGTTGATTTGCCTCTTGACCTTGTTGATGGTTCCAAGCAGCTGTTCCAGACCCTTTGCAGGAAGGTATGCTGCCTGAACCGGTATCAGCACATTGTCGGCAGCTGCCAACGCATTGACGGTCAGCATACCCAAAGACGGCATACAGTCAAGAAGAATGTAATCATAATTCTGTTTGACTGTATCCAGGTATTGCCGGAGAATGGTTTCCCGGCTCATGGCATTGACCAGTGCTACCTCCATACCTGAGAGTTCGATGTTGGACGGCACCAAATCAACGCCCTCCGGATGATGAAGAATCCCTTCATCGGGAGTAATAGGGTTTTCCATCATAATCTTTCCCATCAGATCGGAAAGTGTCGGAGACAGATCATCCGGGCAGGGATTGCCCAAACTGACCGTCAGGGAAGCCTGGGGATCGGTGTCTACCAGAAGCACCTTTTTTCCTTCAAGAGCCAAGCCAACGCCCAGATTCTCGGTGGTGGTGGTCTTTCCAGTGCCTCCTTTCTGATTGACCACCGCAATGATGGTTGCTTTTTTCGACATTTATCGTCACTCTCCTTCCTCTCGCTTCATTTTCAATTTCTTAAATCCTCCTTCCAAATATCCGTGTGACATATCGTGCCGAACAAGAGCATCGTAGTAGGTGTCTATTGTCGTCGGCGCATTGTATATCGTAGTCAGCATATACTGACGGATATTTCTAATCTTTGTGGTGTTCTCCTTGAAGCAGTCCATAACATATCGAATGTGTTCGGCATTCAGTTTCATAAACCGACTGCGGACAATTTCTGCCGGACGCTCCTCTGCACCAATGCGAATCAACGGTCGCTTCGTGCAAACTGTTTCAACGATCAACTCCAGAATGTTATCCAGCATTTCGGAATCGTAAGGGTAATCCTTCTTCAACAAATCCATACTGAGCTGATCCGAGAAATAATCAAAGTATTCTTGATACCGGTCATTCTCGTCCATCATTCCACCATTTCCGGAAGGAAAGATAGAATCAGTATCACTAAATTCAGTATTTTTAATATCAGTATTATTACATTGTGATTTCGGAAGTTCTTGAGTGTGATTTCCATTGTTCCAGAATTGTGATTTTCACAATTCAAGAGTTGTGAATCCACAGCAGAGATAAAGTTCTTCACATAGATCAGGTTGGGCTTTCCCAAACCCTGGCGCTTACGTTCAATCAATCCTGCTTTCTTCTCAAGTTCACTGAGCAGCTTGATAGCCTTTTGTTCAGCACAGTTCAGAGCCATCTTCGCTTCGTCGATTGTAAAAATGATATACACTCTACCGTTTTTATCTATCCAACCATTCTTGGCAGACAGGCTCATGCGGTCAAGCAAAATGCCATACAGCATCTTGGCATCGGCAGAAATATTCCAGAACCTCTCGTTCGTGAACAACACCTTCGGAACTCGATAGAATGTGAATAGATCGGATTGCTGACCGTAAAAATAATCAAAACTCACACGGCTTCACCACCTTCTTTCTGCGGAAAACTTTCTGTTGTCAGCGGAATGCTGCGGAAAGTCGTATCCGTCTTTTCGTAAGGACATCGGGCAAAATAGTAGAAGCGGTATTCCTGTTCATACACATCCATATCAACGAAGCCCCACTTCACGCATAACCTTCTTCGTACACCAACCAATGCACGGGTGATCTCGCCCATAGGGACAGCCATCACATTCCGACTTGGGTTTCGGCGGCAAAGAGATTAAGTAGTAGCAATTATTTCTACCCAGACGGCAGCCCTTTCTGCCATTCGTCCAGAAGTAGCAGTAATGACAGTCGCTCGGCTTGTCTGCGGTATAAACAGGCTTGCTCAAATAAAACACCTCCAATCTCTTGTATTTGCCCATGGGTTTGGGCATAAAAAAAGAGCGCCTATCCATCCCCAATGCGGGGCAAATAGACGCTCTATGTACATAACGATATTTAATTTTATCTGCTATAACTGCATGGTATTCAAAACATCCGCCTTTTTTGATTAGCTGGATTTTTGGCACGATTTTGGGGCTGATTAGCAGGAAGGGCATTTTCATTAGCAAGAACAGCCCGTTTTCTGCTAAAAATTAGCTGGCGATTTTGTCTTATAACAACCGTTCGATTCTGGAGGGGTTGTCAAAAATCAAATTTTGGAGTAGAATTTTATCTCATACAGTGAAAGAGCTTTTTCGTAGCTTTTTATATAAGAAAAGCCGAAAACCCTTGAAAACAAAGGCTTTCGGCGTTGTTCACTGGCGTCCATAAGAGGATTTGAACCTCCGACCCCACGCTTAGGAGAACAAATAACTCTTTGTCCTACGATTCCCTTACACTACATTCCGCTTCGTTTTGTGTCAATTTAGCCCAATGAATTTTTGGTTTCTCACGCCGTTTTGTGTCATTCTGCACAGTTTCAAGGCGCTGGAATACCTTTCGCGCAATTAGCAAAAAATTAGCAGACGGCATTTTTGAGCTTTTGTAAAAACGCAAATTAGCAGATTATTAGCAGAGCGGCCCGCCCGGGGTGTGTTATTTTTATACGCATCCCGGGCTATTTTATCATTTTTATGCAATAGAATCAATCTTAAAATAGGAGGTTTCCATGCCGGCTTATCAATTACAGATCAAACAGGTCGTGGATTACCCACGATGCCGGATTTATCGGCAATTCGTCCATCGGCTGATGGCAGACCGGAGCATTCGCACAAGCGGAGGCTCTGGTCTTTTTTATTTTACCGTGCTTTGCAGCTACGCAAACTTCCGCACTTCATACCGCCGCATTGATGGTATTAGCTATACCATCTATCCGGGCGAATGGGTCTGCACACTCAAGGAAGTGTCCCAATGGTTTCGCACACGGTTTCAATGCCAGGCGTTGACAGTGCTGGAACAACTGCAGAAACAGCACTTTATCACTTTTCATACACTGGATCGCGGCAATGTGATCCGCTATAAAATTTGCGACTGGGCGCGGCATAACACGGTGCTTGAATATAATGCTCCCTGCCAAAAGGATACCGGCTTTTTCTTTCTGCCCGTTTCCGTTGTCACAGATCTCATCAGCACAAGCCGATGCTCCGAAATGGATATTATTCTGGACCTCTGGGTTTCAGCCGTCTACAACGATAATCAGGTACAGGGGTCAGACCTGGGGCCAGTAGTCTATTTCCGCAACGGCACCGGCAATCCTCTTGTTGCCTACACTGAACTGGCTGTCCGCTGGGGGGTGTCCCGGGCGACAGTCGGCCGCGTCCTCAAAAAGCTGGCCGCACTGGACTATATCTCCCTTATGTCCTTCCCGGGCCGACACGGCAGCGTGGTCTATTTGAAAAATTACCTGTCCACCATGTTTGAAATATCGGATGTTATGGTGGACAAAGAGGAGGTCGCTATGACGCTCAACATCCATTTGGAACTCCGATGAATCAGGCTCCAGCCAAAACACACCAAGTATAGAGCATGAGGTTATCGTTTCAAACGAACTCAATAGCGTTTCAAAATCGCACATTGAAATTATCATCCAAAAGATGGCTCAAATCCTGATGGCACAAGGGATTTCGTGCTTTGGTTGTCCCCTCTCCCGCTATAAGTTATATCCCTTATCGGGCGACTGCCGGGAAGATTTACTACCCCGCGCACGGGAACAGTCAACGCTCTGTTTTGGCTTGTCCATTCTGTGCGGGAACAGGCAGGTCACCACTTTTGAACTTACACTCTCTCCCGTCGCGGAGAATTGAATAAGGAGGTCTTACCATGAAGAAATTTGTTGAAAAAGATGTCGCAGAAAACCCGCTGTACCATGATACCTGGAAACTGTTGAAAAAATACCGCGATGTGGTGTGGAGCCTGGAAATTTCTGTCCAGCATGTGCGTTCCAAGTTTGAGATCGAATACGGCACATCCATCGAGGAATTTCTGGATTCCATCTATCTGGCCGGCGCCGATCTGAATGGGAGCGATATTGAACACCATGCTAAGTGCATTGAGCGCAGCCACAAAATGCTGAAACTTTTGGATTCAGCAGTCGAATTGCTTCGTACCCGCCACAAGAACGGCGAGGCCTATTACTGGCTGCTTTACTACTCCTTCCTCTCCCCGCAGCAACTCAAAAATGTGGAGGAGATCATCGAAAATTTGCGTCCGCATATCCGGGACATCTCATTCCGTACTTACTACCGCAGGCGCAGGGAAGCCATTGACGCACTCAGTTCCGTACTATGGGGGTACACCTCCAAAGACAGTTTGGATATGCTGGAACAGTTCTTTCCAGCGCCAAAACCAGATGAAAAGGCCAAGGGCAAATAATTGGCAGAATACGGGAATGAAATTGGCGCATTCCTGCCCTTGAGCCGTAAATCCTGGTGTGCTAAACTGAATATGCTCAAACTTGCACCCAAAACTGAATGCAGGCAGTGAACGGCACCTTTTTCAAGGTGCTTTTTTGCTGCCCTAATGACCGGCCGATTGGGGAGGGAGCCCGCATCTATTACAAGAGCTGCGGGCTCCTCTTTTTGTTTGAGTCCCGCATATTACATTTGGATTGGAGGTCCGAAAATTGAAAAAACGCAAGATTCCTCACCAAAAGCGAAACGGCGATACCAGCCCTCCGCGCCGTTTTTCCATTGGCAGAATCGCTTATATGGCGTTTCTGTGTCCCACCGTCTCATTGATGTTCAGCCAGCCGGCCTTTGCCGCAACCGATGTTTGGACAAAGGCCACAGAAATCATGCAGGATGTCTACACGCAGATCCTCGCTATCTCCACGATTGCGGCCATTGTGACCGCTTCGGTAGCATTGCTGCTCATGAATTTCTCCCGTTCTGGTAAAACGGTGGATGAAAGCAGAGCTTGGCTCAAACGAATTGTTATCACCTGGGCCATCTTAAACAGTCTGGGCTTTATCATGTCCTATATCGTCCCCTTCTTTGAGGGTGGTCAGTGGGCAGGTTGATCGGCATCACATTGATACCCGACGAAAGGAGGCATGACCTATGGGTATTCTGGACGGCATTGTTGAATGGATTGCAGAGCAGGTCATGGCGGGCCTTGACTTGATAACCACCTCGGTGGGGGCGCTGGGCTGCGATATGGCGGTATTTCTGCGCTACTTTCCCGCAGCCGAAACGATGTACAGCGTTTTTGTGGCACTGGGCATCGGTATCATTCTCCTTAACTGGGTGTGGCAGCTGTTCAAGAACTTTGGCCTGGGAGCCGGTATTGAAGCGGAAGACCCGCTCAAATTGAGCATCCGGTCCGTCATTTTTATTCTTTTAGCGTTCTTCTCCAATGAGATTGTCAGCATGATCCTGACCATCGGCGGCACACCGTATAACTGGATTATGGATTCGGAGCTGCCGGCACTCAGTTTTGCGGATTTCAATTCTGTCATGCTGGTCATCATCGGGGTGTGCGCCAATGGGGCTGTGGCCCTTATCACTCTGATTTTAGTCATCATTCTGGCGTGGAACTACCTGAAGTTGCTGCTGGAAGCGGCAGAGCGATATGTATTGCTCGGCGTGCTGGTCTATACGGCTCCAGTAGCCTTTTCCATGGGGGCAAGCCAGACAACATCAAACATCTGGAAATCCTGGTGCCGGATGCTGGGCGGTCAGATTTTTCTTCTGCTGATGAACGCCTGGTGCCTGCGCCTGTTCACGAGCATGGTTGGTTCGTTTATCTCCAACCCGCTCTCTTTGTAAGGAGGGCCATTTTGAAAAGACTCAAGAAAATTTTGTTCCTTGCGCTGATGGTCGCAGCTCTCTCCTGTCTGTTCTGCCAGCCTGCTTTCGCTATTTCGGAGGAAGAAGTCCAGGCACAAGTGGACGCCGTAGGCAAAGAAGCCGTTTCGGGGAATGTGCTGATCTGGTTTATGTGCGCAATCGGATTTCTTAAAGTATCACAGAAGATCGATTCTTTTATGGCAAGTCTGGGCGTCAATGTCGGCCATACCGGAGGCAGTATGCTGGCGGAGGCTATGATTGCGGCCAGGGGATTCAGCGGATTTAAGAGCTTTGCCAGCAATCACTTTGCGGGAGGCCGCAGCAGTCATTCCTCCCATGTCCGTGCAAACGGTGGCGGAAAAGGCGGTGCTGGATTCGGCGCTGGTTTTGCCAGCGGTGGCTTGGCCGGCGTGATTAAAAGGAATGTTACCAATAATGCGGTCAAAACGGCCACAACGCCCCCGGATGCCAAGCCCTCCGGATTAAGTGGGCTGGTCGGCGGCGCTGCAGGCGGCATCGGTGGACATATCTACGCCTCCTCCGTAAGCAAAGGAGGCAATTTTGCCAACAATGTCATAGGATCGGTTGCTACCGGGAGTATCACCCAGATGGGAACTATGACCGGGGATAAAGCTGTAGAAGCTCTGCATTCCTACATGGGTCATGCGGCATTGGAGCCCGGGGCCGAGAATATTCCCACTTATCAGAATGTGGAGATTGGCGGCGGCCGCATTACCGGCACAGAAGTCACTCCGGAGCATCCAGAAGGCATCGCTTTTGGTATGTATCATGCAGACCAGTATGTGGCGCCGGAAGGCCAATACACAACCGTTCACGCTGTAGATGGTACTGCCTGGTATAAGCAGTATGCCGCGGATGCGGTTGAAAAATCCCCCTATATGGCACCGGACGGCTCGATTGCCTATCACGAATCCATCGTGAAGAAACTGCCGCCTACTCCCAAAAGAAAGGACAAACTCTAATGGCTGAAGAACAAAAAAACAGCTCCGCCGAAACAGTAGATGCTGCGGCCTCTGCCGCACATACGGTCAAAGGCGCTATCAAAGCTGGCAAGGCCATCTCTGGAGCAGCGAAAGGCGCTGCCGCCGCCGGCCCCTATGGGGCTGTGGCTGGGGCCGTCTGGGCCGGCCGAAAGCACATCGGCAAAATCATTGCCGTCATTGCCATTCTGCTTTTGCTGCCTGTCCTTTTCCTCCTGATGCTGCCCGGCCTGATTTTTGGAGGGCTGGTCAATGCCTTTTCACCAGCTGATCCTGACACGCCTATCCTCAACAGCGAAACCGCCATCGTAGAAAACGCCAACGACATTACCTTTGCCATCAACGCCATTCTGGGTGAGGCGCTGGATGATGTGATGGCCCGTATCGAAGTGGACTTTGCCTCTTCTGGCGCCGACAAAATGGAGGTCAAAAACCCCTATTCTTCCGGCCTGGTCTACAACGCCAACCTCATCGTTTCACAGTATTGCGCTGCCCGGGATGAAGACTTTGAGAGCATTTCGCTGGATGACCTGTCCACTGTCCTGCGGGAGAACAAAGAGCATCTATACTCTTATACCAGTGTGCGGGAGAGCCGTGAGGTCACATCCGAAGATCCGGAGACCGGTGAGGAAACCATCTCCACCGAGATCTGGATGATCTATACCATTCGCTACAACGGCGAGTCTTATCTTGCCGACCATGTTTTCGCGCTTACGGATGAGCAGAAAGAACTGGCGTCCGATTATGCCTCTAACCTAAGTCTCTTTTTAGGCGACGGCCTGCTGCAAAATGTGGACGAGTGGACAGGGAACAGTATCTCATCGTCACGAAGTCTGCACTTCCCGCTGCCCCGGAGTATTTAGAGATCTTGGACAAGGAACTGGCCCATATTCAAATTACCGTGACCTGCCTGGACGATGCACAAACCGCCCAATTTGAAAAGGCCAGTCCTCCCAGCCAGCGCATCCGCGCAATTCAGGCTCTGCAAGCGGAAGGGTATGATGTGGCAATCCGATTAAGCCCCATCATCGAGGAATACATGGATTTCGACAAGCTGAATGATTTGGGAATTGAGCGGTGTGTGGTTGAATTTCTGCGCGTCAATTCGTGGATCAGGCAGTGGTTTCGGGGTGTTGATTTCTCTAAATATACCGTGCGGCAGGGAGGCTACTATCATCTTCCTTTGAAAGAAAAGCAGCGGATCGTGGAAAAAATCCATATTCCGCAGAAGACAATCTGTGAAGATGTAACGGAACACTATCAATTCTGGAGGGATTTTGTAAATCCCAATAAAGAGGATTGCTGTAATCTCCGGAAAACGCATCATTGACAGTTCCAATACGCCTATAAGACGCCTTTTTTCCTACTATTCTCGAAAAACGCCGGATTGACGCTCTAATGGCGTCTTTCCACAATTCCTATTTAACAATGCGCTTTGAAGGCGTCTGATTGGCGCCTTTAATAAAGGAGGTGAGCCCCATGAAGACCAGGGCTGAAATCTATGGGAACGAGGCTACGGACTTGCTACGGATCGTGACGATGTACCCCGGCCTCTGTGAACACCAGCTTCTTTGTTTTCACCCTGGCAAAAAGATACTGCAAAGGCCCTGCTCTCTCATTTGAGAGAAGGCAGGGCCGCATTTTTCAAACAGACGGCGGTGGTTATTTCCTGGCAGGGCAAACACCAAAAACTGACCATGCGCTTGTCCGGGCAGTGTGGGTCCTGCTGGACTTCATCCGGCAGGTAGATTACCACGCTCCGGCTGATTTTCCCGTTAAACTCGTGTTTTTTGCCGACGGTGAATTATATGAGATTGCTTATATTGCCGCCGGGCAGGAGGCACTTGTCTGCCATGCTCTGCGGGGCAACAAAGGGGGAAGCCGCCGTATCATGCTGGTCGATACTCCGGCGCAAATCGCCCAAATCGACTGTCCGGGCATATCCGGATTTTGTACTGTAGACGAGGAAGGCCAGACAAATTATTTCAAGAAAGCAGGAGGCACATGATTGGATCGAAAACTAATATCCCACCGCATTGGAAGCATTCTCGACGATATATCCCGTCTGAGTAATGCGCTGTACGCGCTGGACACCACTGACATCCAGCGTTACCCCGACAACTATGAAACACTTTCCATAGATGCCGCTTTACGGGCAGAGCGGATTGCCTGCCGGCTGCGGCATCTGATTTATTCCAGCACAACCATCCGCAAAGGTGACTATCTCAAATCCGCCGGTGCAACGCACGGCATCACTGTCAACTGCGAGGACAGGGTGCTGGAGGTGACGCTGCCCTGTTTGCTGCCAAAGCGCAAACAGCGGCAAAGCGATGAGTTCCTGTTGGACCCGCTCTATTTTGTCCTTGATCAATACGCAAGAGAACACCCACTTCCGTATTACCGCGATTGCGTTGTCTGTTTCGCCCAGGTCTATGACCGGGCACTTCCCGACAGGCGGATACGCGATTACGATAATTTATCGGAAAAGCAATTACTGGATCTTCTCTCTTCCTTTGTGATGGCTGATGATACCGGCCTGTTGTGCGATGCCTATAACACGGCCGAACTGGGCGACCAGGATTGCACAAAAATCTATATCATGGAGAAGCAGCGTTTTCCGCAATGGCTGACGGAGCATAAAACGAGTCTACAATCCATCTCGGATTTTTGACCATTTTGGGCCTTCTCCGGCCCGACATCCAGCGAAGCGGCTGAAACGCCCGATTTTCCGGGCTTTTTCCCCTCATGGGGAGGCCCATTTTTACCGAAGTCCTCAGTCATTACGGTAAAAATCCTGTGCTTTCAAGGGAGGTGACTACTTGGGAAAAGCACCAACTATTTTCCACAGCCGGATACGCTTCCGTTCCGGCTTTTATCGCTGACCGCTATTTCGGGAGAGTTCCCCACCAGCCAGCTCAACCGCCTTCCCGCCAGCCCTTACTACTTGGAGGCGGTCGTGACTGCGCTCAAAAAGGCCGGACTGCTGCGCACCTACTACCGGGATCGGCTCCGGGGCTATCGGCTGGGGATCAAAGCCAAGTCAGCTCTGCTGGACGGATGGCCCGAGCGTTTTACATTCTGCCTTACAGGAGACGCAGAAACCAACCGGCTCAAAAGCGAAGCAAACCGGAGGTTTCGGCTCCACCGCCTCGCGGAAACCTATATTACTATGGGCAATGCCGGGGTATTGCTCTACCCGGATGAAAAGCCGAAGGTCTTTGCCCAGACCGGTTTTGGCGGCGAAACTGTAACATATCCCGCGTTTTACAGTTCACGCGAAGTCAAGGAGTTGGGGGCTGATGCCACCCAGATCCGAAGCTCCCGCTTCGCAGGGGTGCTGCTGGTCCCCACCGGCATCTTTGTGACCTACAATAGCGGGAGCGCTCTGATGAAGTGGCGCTACAAATCCGAACTGCGGGTAAAAACACTCCTCTGGAACATTCTATGCCAGCAGCGTCTGGCCCAGCAGTACCGTGTCGAACAGGTACATGGACTGGTATTGGGGGACAGCATGGACCTGGCCTACCAGATACTCACCAGTACCGGTGGGGCCAAGCATGACTACTTCATGCTGGACGGCAGCTACGACCACTTTTATTTCCTAACCAATGACCATCAGGGGGAGGTGATACTGGCGTTACTGTGTGACCCTGTGAAAACCGCGGAACTTGACCGCATTCTGTCACAGGGCCTCTACGCCGGCAATCCCGGCAGGGCCATGGAGCAGGATGCCGCAGAGCCGGATGGAACGCCGGTGCTGTTCGGTTACTTCTGCGATCTGCCGCGGATCGTGCGTTTCAACACCGCCCTCGAACTGATGGAACGCCCCGGTACGCTGATCTGCTTTGATTTTCAAGCAGATGTGCTGCGCCGCTATTGCAGTGACCGGGTACACCTGCAAACCATTGACTTTACAAAATTCGAGGGGAGGTTGTTCCCATAAACAAAAGAAACTAATCATAGGCCTGGCAGCAGCGCCGGCCGCCGTATTTGCGATTCTATACGCAGGCGGTTTCCTGGCACAGCTGTTTGGCAATTACGCGGCGTGGAAACAGGGCGGCGGCATCCCCGGAGACGGAACTTCTCCGGCGATGGCGTCGCCTGATTTTTTTACCTGTCTGGCCTCCGTGTTTCATCCACCCTATGGAGTGTACGGTGTCCTGATCTGCATCGGCCTGTTGGCAATTTTGCTGCTCATGGTCATGCGCATGGGCTACAGCGATACCGGCGAATATGATACTGACCGGAATTTCATTTACTCGGCCAAGGGCACTTACGGTACTTCCGGCTGGATGAGCCGCAAGGAGATGGCCGGTGTGTTGGATCTGGTGCCTGACCTGCGCAAGCATAAAGGCGTTGTACTGGGAATGCTGGACAACAAGGCTGTCTGTATTCCCGAAAATCCCCATATCAACGGCAATCTGGCTGTGTATGGCTCCAGCGGCAGCATGAAAACCCGGTCCTTTTGCATGAATCGTATCCTTCAGGCGGCGGTCCGCGGAGAATCCCTGATTATTTCAGATCCGAAAAGTGAGCTCTACGAAAAATCCAGCGAGTATCTGCGGGATCAGGGGTACTGTGTCAAGGTGTTCAATTTGGTCAATCCGGAAAACTCGGACAGTTGGAACTGCCTTTCCGAAGTGGAGGGGCAGGAACTGATGGCACAGCTTTTTGTAGATGTCATCATTAAGAACACCATCAACAACGGCAAGGGTGACCATTTCTGGGATTCCTGTGAGATGAACTTGCTGAAGGCCCTCGTCCTCTATGTGGACCAGAGTTATGCTGAACAAAACCGCAATATCGGAGAGGTGTACCGGCTGCTGACTTTAAGCGGCGAGTCCGATTTGGACAGCCTGTTTGAGAACTTGCCGCCCACCCATCCGGCCAAAGCGCCATACAGCCTGTATAAACAGGCCAGCGATACAGTCCGCAGCGGCGTCATCATCGGCCTTGGCTCCCGGCTACAGGTGTTCCAGTCGGAGCTGATTAAGAAGATCACCACCCGGGATGAAATTGATTTGGAGCTGCCCGGCCAGGAGCGGTGCGCCTATTTCCTCGTCACCAGCGACCAGGACAGCACCTTTGACTTTCTGGCAAGCCTGTTCCTGTCCTTCTGCTTCATCAAGCTGGTGCGGTATGCAGACAAGAACTGCGAAGGAGGCAAGCTGCCGGTGCCGGTGCATGTCCTGGGTGAAGAATTAACAGCCTGCGGCACCATTCCAGACCTCTCCCGCCGGTTAAGCGTCATTCGCTCAAGAAATATCTCTATGAGCTGTGTGTTTCAGAACTTGGCGGGCTTGCAGAATCGGTATCCTCTCAATCTCTGGCAGGAAATTCTGGGCAACTGCGACGCGCAGCTGTTCTTGGGCTGCACGGATGAATTGACGGCGGAGTTTATTTCTTCCCGCACGGGACTGGCTTCTGTGTCGGTATCCAGCAAATCCAAGCAGCTGGGTACCTGGCGTATCTCCAACTACACGCCGGAATACCGGGAAACCTCTGGTGTCGGCAAGCGTCCTGTCCTCACCCCAGACGAAGTTCTGCGGCTGCCTATCAAGCAGGCGCTGGTCATCATCCGGGGGCAAAAAGTTCTCAAGGTAGACAAAATGGACTATTCCAAACATCCGGAGGCATCCAAGCTCCGTTCCTGCAAGGCATCCGCCCATATCCCGAATGGCGCAGGCTGGAACAGGAGCAACCGAAGCCCTCTGCGGCACAGCCAAAACCGCAGGCCCCCGCGCCTAAAAAGCCAGTGAAGAAAAAGGCGAAAGCGGCCAGTACATCTACCGGCACCAAACAGACCGCAGCCGTTCCAGCTGCAGAGGCTCCGAATGGCATCATCACAACAGATAAGGACTCGATCCTTTCTTAATACAAAACATAGGAGGTTAATTTTATGGCAACCAAGAAAAAAGTATTGCTGGAGCAGGAAACTCCTGTTCCTGAAAACACCGCCCCCGCGGACGGTACCATTTCTTCCGCCGGCCCCCCGGCTGATGCGGCGGCGCCGCCTGACAGTGACGATTTGAGTGCGCTGCTGGCCTCTATGGGTCAGACCAATGACAGCGCCTCTACGGATCAACCTGATGGCGACGCCACTTTGGAAGGCTCTGACCCTCCCCTTGAGTTTATGGAAACGGAGGCGTCTGATGAAGCTGCCCCCGAGGGTGACGGCACGGCCTCTGGCGCCCCTTCCGATTCGGATGAGCCTGCCGGATCGGCGGCCGGTGAGGAAGAGACTCCTTCCAATTTGTCTGCTGAAGGTGCAGATGACACCCCGGCGGAGACGGTTTCCGAAACTGCTGGGGAGCCGGCTCCCCCCAAGCCCAAGCGGGCACCCCGGCGGAAAAAGGCGGCGCCTGTGGAAGCTCCCGTACATGGCGAGAATGAGGACTCTGCGGAGGCTCCGGCTGCTGAAGAGCAGGCTGTGGAATCTTCCGCCTCTGTTGAGAATACGGCGCCGCCTGATGAGGGAGAAACACCCATTTCAGAGGATACCGCTCCCCAAGAGGAGGCGCCGGTAGATACTGCGTCTGCTCTGCGCCGGACCGCCGTAACACACCGCAGTGACACCTCTATCCTGACCATCCGCAGTCGTGAAGAGGTGGAAACACAGGAAGACCGCGAGGATGTCATTTGGCACGAGATCCACAACGCCTACCGCACCCGCCGCATCCTCACAGGTCAGCTGGGCGGCATTGAGCAGCTGGACAACCGCAAAACTGTGGCAGTTGTGGATTACAAGGGATTCCGCATCATTATCCCCATCAAGGAGATGATGATCAATCTGGGCCGCAGCCCTTCCGGCCAGGAGTATGCCGACCTGATGCTGCGTCAAAACAAGATTTTGGGGAATATGCTGGGGGCGGACATTGACTTTGTGGTACGCGGCATCGACTCCAAGACCCGCAGCGTTGTCGCAAGCCGCCGTGAAGCTATGATGCGGAAGCGCCAGACCTTTTATTTCGATTTGGACGCCGAGGGGAAGTACCGCATCTACGAGGGGCGTATTGTTCAGGCCCGGGTCATCGCTGTTGCGGAGAAGGTCATCCGCGTCGAGGTATTCGGCGTTGAAACCTCAATTCTGGCCCGTGATTTGGCTTGGGACTGGATCGGCGATGCCCACGAGCGTTTCTCCGTGGGCGATGAAGTGCTGGTCCGCATTCTCAATGTGCGGCGCAACAGCCTTGAAGACCTCGGAATCCGTGCCGACATCAAGAGCACATCTGAAAATACCGACCGGGACAATCTCCAGAAGTGCCGAATCCAGGGTAAATACGCCGGAAAAGTGACCGATGTACACAAGGGTGTGGTTTATGTCCGGCTTGCCAATGGCGTCAATGCGGTAGCTCATTCCTGTTATGACTACCGGATGCCCGGAAAGAAGGATGATGTATCCTTTGCCGTCACCCATTTGGATGTGGAGCGCGGCATCGCTCTTGGAATCATCACCCGGATCATCCGGCAGAATCTGTAAACCGAAAACCGCCTGGGAAGTATCAAATAACTGCTTCTCGGGCGGTTATTTTATTATTTCAATCCTAACGCATATACATCCTTCCAACCCTCTCTATTTTTAATTTTATTTTCCGTTTGCGTTGATTTTTCACAAAATACGGGATATAATATATAAAAACACTGGATTAGGAGGTTGTTTATGCTGATTCAATTTAGTGTAGAGAACTATCTGTCTATCAAAGATAAAGTTGTCTTATCCCTGCTGTCCAGTAGGGACAATGAGCATCCAGAGCATCTCATCGCAGATGGAAACAAAAACTATCTGAAATCCGCTGTTATCTATGGAGCCAATGCTTCTGGGAAGTCTAATGTCTTGAACGCATTCTGGTTTATGGTAAACTATGTGCTGACTTCTCATAACCAGCAGCTCCATAAAACGATTGCGCGTTCACCATTTAAGTTCGATCCTGAAACACCTGCTCGCCCCAGTAGTTTTGAGGTCATCTTTACCACAGAAGGCGTTCGATATGCGTATGGCTTTTCTGTAACAGATAAGGCTGTCACGGAGGAATACCTATACTACTATCCCAACGGCAGACAGGCGCTTATTTTTGAGAGAAAAAACACCAAGGATTTCCGTTTTACGGTCGATGTTGATGAGCAAAACACACTCAAGGAGCGCACCTCTGCAAACAAGCTCTACTTGTCAGTTGCATCAAACTGGAGTTACGCCAAAGTGATCCCTGTCCTGGAGTGGTTTGCCTCCTGTCAAATCATCACGAAGAATTCCGTGGCGGATGCCTATGGAATTGAAGCAGAGCAGTTGAAAAATGACGACTACCGGCGTGTAATCGCATCTATGCTGCGTGTTGCAGATTTGGGAATACAGGCGCTCCAAATGCGCGATTCAGACCCTGCGCCTTCTCAACGCAGTGACATTTTTGCAAATATTGATGCCATTCATACGGTACATGACGCCAACGGAAATGCGTGTTCCTATGCCTTGAATATGGCAGAGGAATCTGACGGCACCAACAGTTATTTCAAGCTGATCGGTGTTGTGAAAAAGGCTTTAGACCTGGGGACGCTTCTTGTGGCTGATGAAATGGACGCACACCTCCATCCACTTCTGACCAAGCATCTGGTGTCCCTTTTCGACAGCACAGAATTTAATCCCAAGGGTGCTCAGTTGATCTTCACATCACACAGCACCAACCTTCTTGATTTGGATTTCTTGAGAAGAGATCAGATTTGGTTTACAGAAAAGATGAGCAGACCGCAGCCACAGACTTGTTCTCCCTTTATGATTTTTCCATTCGCAAGGACACCAAAGTAGAAAAGGGATATTTGATCGGCCGTTTTGGTGCAATTCCTTTTATCAAGGGAGGGCTGTAAAATGGCACGGGTGGACAGATTGAAAAGCGTGGACAGCGACGCAGAAAAATAAAACCTGTCATTCTGATTGTGACGGAGGGTTCTCAAACTGAGCCTAAGTATTTTGAACATTATCGCAGCCGCCAGACCAACATTGATATTCGCGTGGTCGGCAGCCACACCAAAGGGGGCGAAACCGATTACCTCGCTCTGATTCGGAAAGCTGTGGAATACCAAAGCAAAAATCAGCTTTCTGTATCCAATGGCGATGCTGTATGGGTCGTTGCAGACGGTGATGTGAACTATAATACCCCTGATCCTATCGCGGCCAAAGACAAATTGCTCTCCAAAGCACAGAAAATGGCTGATGCAAAGGGCATTCATATTGCGCTCTCTAATCCTTGTTTTGAATTTTGGTATCTGCTTCACTTTCAGTACACCACTAAGTTTTTCAAGGATTATCCTGCAGTAAAGAATGCCTTGACCACTTACCTTCCGGATTATGAGAAAACCGGCGATGTGTATTCCCAGTTGTCTGCTCATACAACCAATGCTCTCCAGAATGCCAAGCGTGTAGAGCAATATCATCTTCAAAATGGCAGCAGCAAACCGTTTGGAATCGCCGTCAATCCATTCACCGATATTTATCAACTGGTGGAATCGCTGCTGTAATTGGCACAGGATTGTCCTTGCATTGGCACAGCCTTGCCCTTGAGCCGTAAATCCATATCTGTTATACTTGGTACAGTCAAAAATTTGTAATGCAGCCGCTCCGGCCGGAGCGGCTGTTTTTATTTCTGAGTAAAGGTGGTGGTTTTTATCCATAGCATACTGCAAAAGCTCCGCAGTGCATTAAAAAATGAGCGGGGCGAGGCCAACTACTTTTCCACGGTGGTGTTTATCTTCATTGCCGTTGTTTTGCTGGCCTTTATCATCGACTTGTTCGGCATTATCTCTACAAAACAGGAGCTTGACCATGCAGCCGATCAGATGGTCAAGCAGATCCAGTTGTCCGGCGGCATCAACAGCGAGACGGATGCTCTCTTTGATTTCCTCTGTTCGGAGATCGAGGGGGCCGACAATATCACCTATTCGATTGACGCCACATATAAATCTCCCACACCTTCCGGGATGTCCCGGGCCATCCAGTTGGGAACGCCCTTCTATATTACCATTGAGGGGGATGCCAAGCTGGGCGGCTTCTGGAATCTGGATCTGGTCAACATCACGGTGGTGGCCCGCGGCTCCGGCGTTAGCGAACATTACTGGAAGTGAGGTGGCCTATGAAGCGTTTATTCTCACAGCTGCACCGGCCGCTCCGCAACGAGCGGGGGGAGATCACCTTCTTCGCCTGCTTCTTTGTGGTTGGAGTTGTCATGCTCATTTCTTTCCTGCTACTGTATGCTTCGGTGAGAATTACTTGCATCAACATCCGCAACGGGGCTAAAATGGAGCTGAACAATCTGAGCGCCACCATCTACGCAGATACTTACCGCTCCCAGAGGGAAACCAATTTTGAAGAGTATTTACGCACCCTCTACTCCAGCCGGGACTACACAGAAATGCTGGAGGCCACAGTTGCCGGCGGCCTTGCTGAAAAGGTCCCTCTCTCTACCGATGACTACACGGTTTCCGACATCAGCCTTGAATTCAATGTGGTGGGCGACCGTGTGGAATACATCTTTTACTGTGATGTTGACTTCTATGTGCGGATGTTTGGACACAGTTACCCCACCATTACCCAGCGGGTAGAACTGACCGGCTACCACAACACCAAATTTTAGCCGTGCTGTTGAAAATTCAGCCAGAACTACAGTATAGGCTTTATATAACAGCAAAAAAGGAGTGTATCACACATGAAGAAGTTTTTCCAATCCAAAGGCTTTATCGTTACTTCGCTGGCCGTCCTCTGTGTTGCCATCCTGGGTGTCTGCTGGTTTGCCAGCCGGGATCGCACAGAAGATTTCAAGCCGGAAGAATCCCCGCCCAGCAGCACGACCAGCGATTGGTCGGATGGCGGCACACAGACAGACGGTGAGAGCGGCGCCGGAGCCTATGCGCCCGGCCAGTCCTCCAGTCCTGAAGAGGAGTACCCCAAGGTGACCTCCGAAACTGAGGATGAAGTCGTGATCGACTTCACGGACACGGAGAAACCGGAAACAACGCCTCCGCCCGTGCCAGAAGGGAAAACCGAGCGGGAAGACCCCGGTGAAGATCATCCGGTCAATCCTGACCCGGAAGTGCCCAAGGTCACCACTCCCCCTGCGGAAAAGGAGCCGGCCAATAATGAGCCGGCCCCCGGGGCCAGCAATGGCAACGGTGCCGTATATGATCCAGTGTTTGGGTGGATTGTCCCCGGTAATGGACAAGAAACTATTGGAGATAGCGATGGAGACATCAACAAGCAGGTCGGCAATATGGGCTGACCAATCTATGACTGAATATACCCCTGATTGGCCGTCACAGAATTGTGGCGGCCTTTCTATTTTAAGAAGAACGGAGTGTGATGTATTTGAAGCGACTTCTCGCCCTCCTGTGCAGCCTTGCCCTGGTATTTTGTTTGCTCCCTTCCACCGCGTTTGCAGAGGGCGGTAACGGAAATATTGACGGTGGTGGCGGCAGCATGGGCCAAGGCACATCCTCTAATTTCTGGAATCCTGGAAATGATGGTGTGCGAATCACCGTTGTGGATGCCGATAGCGGAAACGCAATATCCTCACCGATTGATTTTACAAATCGATCTCAAAATAATGTCGTTCACTTTGGAAAAGTGAACAAGTTGCAGTATCTTGCCGGCACTGCACTTACTCCCCAATCAGGCGCAGGTTATGACTATACAAGGCCAATACAGTCTATGCCCACCATCGTCAGCAGTAAGGGGCAGAGCAATATTGAGGGCCATCAAGCGGTATTTTTGTTCGGAATATGCCTGCCAGATGGTTGCCCAGGCGGCCGGTGTGGACTATGAGCGGATGATCGCTGGCGACTATAAGCTGCTGATCGAGCCCATTGCATACTTTACGCATAACGGCCAGTATTACTGTATGACCGCTACAGAGGCGGCGCTGTATGACCAAAAATCTGGCGGGGCGCTTCGGAAAACCATGACTTCCCTCACCCACAAGAATCTGCCTCTGTCGATGTTTTTGGAATTTAGCGATCTCGGCCTGCCCGCATGGACAGGCAGCACCACAAGCAAGCAGAGCAACGCTGACATCATCAGCAGTCTGGGCGTCGGCATTGTCTGGTTTGATGAGCGCCCGCCCGAAGGGGAAATTGAAGCGCCCGATGTAGAATATCGGGTAGACACGGATGTGATCACATCCGTTACTCTGCGGACGGATACAGATTTAACACCGGACAATCCGGCCTCGGTGACCTTCCATATTCTCGGCACCACCTACCGGGTCAACGATATAGTCATCCCGGCAGGCGACAGCCAGGTGGTCTGGGTCAAATGGCACACGCCCTCCACTCCACAGTCGGTAACCATCACGGTTTCCGTCAGCGGGGCCTATACCGCACAAGATACCTTTGTTGCGGAGATCGTGGACTTGAACGAACATATCCCTCCAGATCCGACAGCAACGGATACCAACCCCAACTACACCGTGCCCTCACTCCCCAATGAGCCGCAGAAGCTCACTGCCAACTGGGGTGTATGGAGCTGCTACTGGGTACCGGTTTGGGTTTGGTGTGACCACGATGACTGGGGGCACTGGGTCGATGAAGGCTATTGGGAGTACGAGTACACCGGCTATTCTGCCTCCATCAGCGGTGTGATGTCCCTGATGCCGGATGATATTGTGCCCACGGCCTCCGGGAAGTCAATGAAGAGCGGGTATGGCGTCAAGCAGGATGTGACAGCCACCCTTTCCACCGACGCGCCCACCAGCCATATCACCCATCCGCAGACGGCATTTTCCGTGTTTCCCGAGTTCCAGTACGAAACATACTTGCGCCTTCTGCAGCGGGTGTCCAGCGGCCGGAGCGCCAAATTCACCTTCCAGCCCAATGAGTTCTCTACCTATAACCGGGCTGTGCATTTCAGTCCGCTATGGTTCCCGGATTCCACAGATTATACCGTCTTCACCAGGTCTGGGACACTTGGACCCCTGATGGAATGTTGAGCATCAACCTGAACGACTATGTTTCAATCGATGGGAGCCTTTATGATGATTGGTACACCAACCGCGAGTAGCCTGTGGCCGGCATACCTGCTCACCGTTTTCTCTGTTGTGGCTGGTTTTGCTGTTTATGATATTCTGTATAGGCGGGTGCCGGATCGGGCGCTCGCCTTTTTTATGCCCTTCGCCGCTCTGGCTCCGTTGCTCAAGGTCTGCCTTGCCGGGGACGGTGGGCAGCTCTGGCCCACCGTTGCCGAGGCTTTGGCGGGGGCATTGCTTGGCTTTTGCATCCCTCTGGCTGCTGCCATGGCAACGGGTGGAACTGGGCTTGGAGGAGGCGATATTAAATTCTGTGGGATACTTGGGCTGATTTACGGCCCTTCCGGGATGGCTCTGGTTTTCTTTGTGGCCGCAGTCTTTGCCATGCCGATGGTCCTTCTGTTCCGAAGGCTTTCCCGCCTCCGCCAGCCCATCGCCATCCCGTTCTTACCTTTTCTTGCCTGCGGCTGCTCTGTTGCAACGCTGGCTGAACTATTTTTATGACAGGAGAATGTGCTTATGAAACTCAACAACCGATTTATTTTCGGTATTTTGTCCCTGGTATTGGCAGCAGTCATTGCTTTTGTGGCTCTGCCCACCATTGCCCGGCAGACCAACGGGAAAACGGAAATTGTCCGCATCACCCAGCCTGTGCTCAAAGGCGAACAGGTCACCAAAGAAAACGCCGAGGTTGTGGAGGTAGGCGGCTATAACCTTCCCACCAATGTGGCTCACAGCCTTGAGGATGTGGAGGGGCTGTATGTGACGGCGGATCTGGCTGCGGGCGACTATATTCTCACCAGTAAGGTGAGCAGCGTCCCGATTTCCTCCGATGTGGCGCTCAACGACATCCCCTCTGGTAAGGTTGCTATCTCCCTGACCGTAAAAACGCTGGCCTCCGGACTGTCGGATAAGCTCCAGCCCAATGATATTGTCCGCATCTATCACTTCCTGGAGACTGCGGAGGAAGTACCCGAACTGCGTTTTGTCAAGGTCCTTTCCGTCACGGATTCTGATGGCATCAATGTGGACAATACCAAGGAGCCCACAGAAGATGAAGAGCCGCAGCAGTCTGCTACCATCACAGTGCTGGCAAGCCCGGAGCAGGCCCGCATCATCACTGAGCTGGAGAACGACGGCGTAGCTCATGTGGCCCTGATCTCCCGCAACAATGACCAGCTGGCTGAAGAACTGCTGGCCGAACAGGACAAGACGCTCCAGGAAATTTACTTCCCGGAAACGCTGACAGAGGATGGCGAGAACGAAGGGACAGATGCAACTGGTGATCCCGCCTCTGCAGAAGATTCGGGTGAGAATACCCAATCGACACCTACCAGTAATACACCGGAAAGCGGTGAATGAAACCAGTTTGATAATTTTGATTATGATAATCGAAATTATATTACCGCACAATCAAGGGCATTCCGCCCTTGGGAAAGGAGTTTCCTATGGGAAAAGTCATTACCGTCTGGGGCAGCCCAGGGAGCGGAAAAAGTATGTTTTCCTGCATTCTGGCAAAAGCCCTGACCCGCGACAAGCGGAAAGCGATCATCATCAATGCGGAAATCAGTGTTCCTATGCTTCCGGTGTGGCTGCCGGAGCAGATCATTCAGACCAATGCCTCTGTAGGGCAGGTACTGAGCAGCGTGGAAATCGATACCTCTTTGGTGGCAGGGCATGTTACCGTGCTCAAAAGTTATCCCTTCATTGGAGTGATGGGCTATGCTGCCGGTGAAAATCCGTTGAGTTACCCGGAAGTCAAGTACGCCATGGTACTCCAGCTGGTCAACGCCGCCGCAAGGCTTGTGGATTTCGTCATTCTGGACTGCAGTTCCAATATGACGAATGTGTTCACGCCTGCCGCCATTGAGTCAGGGGATCTGGTCATTCGCATCCTGACGCCTGATCTCAAGGGCGTTAATTACTTAAAGGCCCATCAGCCCTTGTTGGGAGATGGGCGTTTCCACTACGATCAGCACATGACCTTTGCCGGCATGGCCCGCCCTTTCCACGCGCTGGATGAGATGGGCCATATCATCGGCGGATGGGATGGCCTTCTGCCCTATGGCAAGGAGATCGACCGCTGCGCCACCGAAGGCGGGATGTTCCAGGCCATCAAATACTGCAATCCCAAATACACAGCTTCGCTCAACAAAGTTTTGGATGCGCTGGAGCAGATGGAGCTGGCTGACCATGCCGCAGAGGATGATGGAAACGAAACCGAGCATTTTGAGGAGGAAACTGCCGATGAATAATCTCAATGACATTTTCTTCGCTCCTGCGGCCAATCAGGACCTTACCTATGAACAGATTCTGGAAGATGTACAGCGGTATTTTGCGGAAAACCACGCCGCCACGATTGCAGAGGCCGGCGATGGAAATACCGACCGCGCCTCCTCCCTTTTGAAAGAACTGATGGTGCAGTACATCGTCAAGCGAAAATATGGAAATCGTTGTACATCAGGGATACGCCGGGGAACAGGTCGTATTGTGTCATGATTCCCTCCCCGGTACCGCTGTGAAACTGAAAGACCCGGCAGTTTCCACCCTCCACCAGCGGGACAGGGAATCCGTTGTCTGCCATTACTTGCTCCAGCATGAAATTTCTCCTTTTACAATCGCAACACCCGGTCACAGGCTCTCTGCATGAATTCCTGGTCATGAGTGACCACCAGAACGATCCGCCCATGCCTTGCCAGACTGCGGATCACCCCGGACACCTCCACCATGCGGGCATAGTCCAAACCGCTGGTAGGCTCGTCAAAAATCAGCACAGGCTTCTCCGACAGCAGAGCCGTAGCCACTGCCAGCCTCTGCTTCTGCCCCCCGGAGAGAGACATCGGATGCCGCTCCCGAAAAGACAGTAGGTGGAGGCTGTCCAGCACCTCCGAAATCTGATTGTCAGATGCCTCCGGCGTGGACATCCGGCACTCTCCCCACACACTGTCGGAGAACAGCTGATGGTTTACATCCTGCATGACGCAGAAAGCCGACCGCTGGCGGCCTTTTCGATCCAGAGGCTTTCCATTCAGCAGAATTTGTCCCGTTTGCTCTTTCAGCAGCCCGCAAAGGCAGCGGGAAAGGGTGGTCTTGCCCACGCCGTTGGGTCCGGTGATTGCCACCACCTCGCCGGGGCGGGCGGAAAAAGACAGGTCCCGGAACACAGGAGCGCCTTTGCGGAAGCTGCAGGTTAAGCCCTCCACAGACAGCCCTTCTTCGCTGCCGGCCGATTCTACAGCGGGGAGCGTGCATATCGCCGGGGTCAGAGTACGCAGCCCCAGGGCCTCCCGCTCCGAGTCTGGCAGGCTGCGAAACTGCTCCCCGGTGAAGGTGCGCTCCAACACCCCGCTCCGAAGATAAAACGCCCGGTCAATGAGATCAGTGAGAAAGTACAGGCGATGCTCCGCCACCACGATTGTGCAGCCCTGCCGCTTCAAAGCAGCGATCTGGTCGTGAAGGCGGGCAATGGCTTCCTGATCCAGATTGGCCGTCGGCTCATCCAGCACATAGAGTTCGGGGCCCATGGCATAGACGGAGCCAAAGGCCAGAAGCTGCTTTTGCCCGCCGGACAGAGAAAAGATGTTTTTCCCGCGCAGTTCCTGGAGGTGCAGCGTTTCCGCGACCTGCTCCACACGGCGGCGGATCTCTTCCGGCGGACGGCCCTCATTTTCCAGCCCAAAGGCCAGTTCGCTTTCGGTGTCCAGATTAAAAAACTGGGACTTTGGATTTTGAAACACAGAGCCTACCCGCTGGGCCAGTTCATACATGGGTGTTTCCCGCGGCGCAAGCCCGTTTACCATCACCCGTCCCTCCAGACGGCATCCGGGAGTAAAAGCCGGGATCAGGCCGTTGATCAGCTTCGTCACCGTGGTCTTTCCGCAGCCGGAGGCCCCGCACAGCAGGACGCACTCTCCGCGGGCAACAGTGGCGCTGACATGGGAAAGCGTTTCCTGTTTTTCTCCATAGCCAAAGGAAACCTGTTCCAAACCTATCATTGTTACTCCCCCTTATTGTACCACAAATGAGCCTATCAGCAAGGCCAGGACCAACAGCATCCCCGTCAGGTCTGCTGGCATTAGACGCAGGGACACGGCGCTGGTCTTCCGGGCTGGATTTTCGATTCCTCGGGTCACAGCCGCCGCGGAGAGCTCCTCCGCCGTCTCTGTAGCGGACACCATGAGGGGCATCACCGTACACTCCAAGCGGCTGAGTCCCCGGATATTCCGCAGCTTCATTGCGTCCCGGATGTGGCCGATCTCCTCCCGGATAGCGGGGAAGTACCGCAGCGTCACGGATATAGCCACGATCAGCTTCTGGGGAATATGTAACTGCCGCAGCCCTACGATCAGGTAGCGCAGAGGGGTGCATTTCAACATCAGCGATCCGGTCATCAGGCAGGGGAACATCCGGCGGGTATAGGTGGCAAAGATGGTAAAACTGGTGGCGATGATCATGGGCGACGCCGGCAGGATCACCTGTTGAAAGACCAGCAGGGCGCAATATCCAACAGCCCATTTGACTGCCATTGTAAATCTTCTGTGGACGATCATCAACGCCAGCAGCAGAGCAATCAGCGCCAGTTCCACCCATAGAGTATGGTCGCTGAACGCGATGATATTGGCGGCAATCAGTATCCACAGTCCGGCTCTTGGATCAAAGATCGATTTCTTCCCGTTCCCCATCTTACACCAGGCCAGCCTTTTCAAAGTGCTTGCGGAACATGGCGCGGGCAAGGATGCCGCCGATGACCGCTCCAACAACAGGAGCCAGGAACAGAACGATCAGCATCCCATTGGAGGAAAGGGCCGCCAGAGTGTTCACATAGTCCGCCGGCATCCCTTGTTCTGTGATCTGCCGCAGGAAGTCCTCCCGCATCAGCCAGATCGGGAGCGGAGAACCCACCATGCCCACAGAGAACAGCACAAAGGATACCAGGTTGCCGGCCATGCTCCGGTAGTGGGTGATGACACGGGTAATTTCAGCCAAGCCGCAGGCCAGAACGAAGGATACCAGGATCACAACGGTGAATTGCCCGGTGACATAGTAAATGAGGCCCGTGATGAGTCCCATCAGCAGGACGGAGCCCACCTTCTGCACCTTGGCGCACATCATGAGATATGGAATGCCGGTAAACAGAGCGATAAAGCCCGGCATCAAGATCCACAGCAGCGGGTGCAGCCCGCCCAGAAGCATAAAGGCAAAGTTGATGACAAAGTAAATGGCGGAGAATATCCCCACGGTAATGACATCCTTGCCGCTCATCCCGCGGCCCTTGACTGGTTCAGACATAATGTTCTCTCCTTTTGGTTAGATTATGCTAACTTCGTTCGTGAAAAATAGGACGCTGGGCGTCCATCTCACATGGTGTATTTTACCGAGGACTTCCTTGCCTGTCTATTCCGTTTAGACGACTTTATTCCGTTTGGTTGGAATTATTGATGTTTTCCTATCCGCACAAATCGAAAACGGCCCTTGCTATAATACAAAGGCCGCTTTCTTGCTTGTTCCCTTACTTTTCAAAGCGATAACCATATCCATATACGGTTTGAATCGCATTGATATTTAGTTTTTTCCGTATCTTGTAGATCCGGCTGGTGACGCTTTCGAGGCCGGAAGCAAAGTCATCAGGCATCGCATATCGGTAAAGCTGCTCCCGGGTAAAGGTCCAGCCAGGGTGTAAGGCCAGATAATATAGGATATTGAATTCCATCGTGGTCAACTCCACCGCTCGCCCGCTCACAAAGGCCCTACGCAGGTTTGGATCAATACACAGATTATCATATTGTAGAACAGCCAGTCCAGTCAACGCTTTTCCCCCAAAGTTATACCGCCCAACCAAGGCTTTCCTGCTGAATATGGAACAACTTATGATACAGCCCATTCTTCTTCATCAACTCATCGTGCGTTCCATGTTCTACCAGTCGTCCATTGTCAAGAACAATGATCTGATCCGCATCCACAACTGTACGGAGACGGTGGGCGATCATAATAACCGTCTTGCCTTCTACCAGTTTGGCAATCGCTTTTTGAACCAGGACTTCATTCTCCGGGTCAAGGGATGCTGTGGCCTCGTCAAGCAGAATGATGGGTGCATTTTTTAGTAATGCGCGGGCAATGGAAATACGCTGGCGCTCACCGCCGGAAAGGGTGCTGCCGTTTTCACCGAGAACCGTCTGATACCCATCCGGCATCTCCCGGACAAATTCATCACAATAGGCGGCTTTGGCAGCAGCAATTACCTGATCGTCTGTTGCGTTGGATTGCCAAGACGGATATTATTCATAACCGTATCATTGAACAAGGTCACATCCTGGAACACGAAAGACATATAAGACATGAGGCTTTCCGGCTCCATACTCTTGATGTCTTTGCCGCCCACGGTGATCTTGCCCTGTTGAACATCCCAAAACCGGGCAATCAGTTTGGAAATCGTGCTTTTACCGGAACCGGACGGGCCAACGAGGGCGGTCACGCTCCCTTGGGGGATTTTGCAGGAAACATCTTTGATGACATCTTCCTGATTGTAGCCAAAAGTCACATGGGAAAGCTCAATATCGCAGTTCGGAACCATTTTCCCGTCACCGTCCATCACAGGAGTGGTGAGTAAGGTACGCATACGACTTGTAACTACATTCAAATTCAGTAGCGAGGACAAATTCGCCAGGATTGCCAAAATAGGGCCATAAATCCGCGTGACCATCAGCAGAAACATGAGCAAAGGCAGCAGTTCAATTTGTCCACTGGTCAGGAGAATAGCACCGACAAAGATTGTAATGCCAATACCTGCCTGCAAAATCATGCTGGCGCTGGACATAAACACGCCGACAGCCATTTCCACTTTGATGGCAATCTTTTCATAGCAAGCAGAGCTTTATCCAACGCACTGAAATGAGAGCCGGACAGCCCGCAGGACTTGATGATCTTCATGCCTTCCAGGTATTCCTGTACCTGGTCAGAGGCAGTCAGTTTTGCATCAACCTGCTTTTCAAACAGCTTCTTTTGATGGTTCCGGCTGAGCCAGATAATGAGGAAGGCAATCGGAACCGTGATGAATACGCACAGAGCAAGCCGCCAGTCAAAGAAGGCCAGCAGGATACAGGTCAGGGTCACCGTGATGCCGTTTGCAATCAGTGGAGGGATCGTGCTACTGAGCAGGGACTCCATGCTGCTGCAATCCGCCATCATATTCGTGGTCAGTTCGGAAAGGTCCTTGGTGTTAAAGAAATTCATAGGGAGTTTCCGAAGGTGCTCCGCAATCCGCAGCCGGGTCGTGTTCGACTCTTTATATGAGGCAATATAGGTTTTACGGTAATCGTTTTTGGCGGCCAGAAATACCAGGATGGCCGAAACAATACCTGCGCCCCACAGCATCCAGATATGGTTCCACTGGATGGAGTCACCGCTGACAAAGGGCTTCAAAATTTCACTGAAGACCATAACAGTTACACAGAACGGCAGAAGCATAGCCAGGTTCGTCAATGTGCAGGCGAAGATTGCTTTTTTCAGATCTGCGTAACCCTTGTCTGACAAAAAGAGAGCTTTTTGTAATCTGCTCATAGTTACACCGCCTTTCCGCTGATTTTCCAGCCAATCGCTTCTGTATAGTGGTTCCACATTTGTGCATAGCGTCCGCCTGCGGCCACCAGCTCGTCATGTTTTCCTTCTTCGACCAAGTGCCCTTTCTCCATGACGATGATCTTATCTGCATTGCGGATCGTGGAGAGGCGGTGTGCGATGATGATAACTGTCTTACCCTGCATCAGCTTTTCAAAGGCTTTCTGGATCAGGTATTCATTCTCCGGGTCGCTGAACGCCGTTGCCTCATCCAGCACGATGATAGGCGAGTTCTTGATAATAGCCCGCGCAATAGCAATCCGCTGGCGCTCACCGCCAGAGAGATGGATGCCTTTGGAGCCGACCACCGTGTGATACCCGTTGGGCAGTTTGGAGATGAACTCGTGGCACTGCGCTGCTTTCGCCGCCGCAATCACTTGTTCCTCACTGGCCGAAGGATTGCCCATACGGATATTATCCAAGATGCTCTGCTTGAACAGGAAAATATCCTGGAACACAAAGCTGACATGGCGCATCAGGTCATCCTCCGCCATATCGCGCACATCTATACCGCCGATGGTAATGCTGCCGGAGGACACATCCCAAAAGCGGGAAATCAGATTGGCAATCGTACTTTTGCCGCCGCCGGAAGGTCCGACAATGGCTGTGATCTGTCCCTGCTTTGCCGAGAAAGATACATTTTCCAGAGCTTTCTCAGAATTATCTCCCGTGTAGGAAAAGCTGACATTATTGAAAACAACATCGTCCCCAGCAGGTTTCTTAGGATGAGCCGTTTCCGGCATTTCTGGAATGTTCAATATCTCGTCCATCCTGGCCACATTCCCGTTGATCTGCATGAACGACTCTGAAATATACATGATTTTGTTCAGCACGCCGGAAATTGCTGGTACAAAGAGCAGATAAAAGATAAAGGTCATCGCAAATTCGGCAAAATCATCCGTTCTGGACCCAATCAGGATGCCCACAGGAACAAGAATCAGGTAAACATTATTGATGATTGTGGTAAAGGCAGGCATACAATTCTGCCAGCCCAGAGAGAACTTGAGGACCCATTCCGTATAGCCGGTGATTGCCTCTTTGAGTTTTTTGAACGAAGATGCTGTTTGATTGAACGCCTTTACTACCGACATTCCCCGGACATACTCCACAGAGGCATTATTCATTTCTTCCAAAGCCTTTTGGTACTTGCCCATGTTCTCCTTCATTTCACCGCTGCCAAAGCCAATAAACTCTGCGACAAATGCAAGAATGATGCCGACCAGGGAAGCAAGGCCAAACCTCCAGTCAACAGCCAACAGGATGATGACCATGACGATAGGAGCAGTAATAGAGGCAACAAAATCAGGAAACTGGTGAGCAATAAAGCCCTCCACACTTTCAATGTTTTCATCCATGATTTTCCGCAGACGGCCGCTGCCAATCGTCAAGTGATACCCCAGTGGGATTTTGGTAATATGGTCTGCAAAGAGAACTTTCAACTCGTACAGCGTTCCAAATGCCGCCATGTGTGAGCTGAAAATAGCCAGAAAATACAGCAGGATATTCGCCACGATCCCGGCGAGCGCCAACCAGCCATAATTCATGACCATCCCCATATCCAACTGGTCAAGGTTAGGGAAAACACCGATAATTGAGCGGATCATAAAATAGACCGCTATGTACGGGATAAACGAAGCAATGGCTGCCAATGACGAAAGAACCGCGGCTAAGAACACAAGGCCCTTTCTGTCAGAAGCCAATTCCATGCATCGTGCCAAACCCGTCTTTGGTTTTGCCTGTTTTGACTTTGCGTTTGACATAGCATGAACCCTCCTTAAAAGAGAAAATGTCGCAGTTAGTTCTTGCTAACCGCGACATTTATTCTATCAACTTTTGAAATTGGCTGCTACTCCATATCTATGCGTCACGGGCAAAAATAGCCCAAAGATACCAATGAATTAGTAGAGACTACACCTCTACCGCTGTTAAACGCCGCCTGTACATGACTATCGATTTTTTCGGTAGTCTTTTGGCAGCATTCCATATACAGATTGAAATGCTTTAGCAAATTTACTTGCGTTGCTATATCCAAGCTCCAAGGCAATATCACCGATTTTCATCTTGTTTTCCGAAAGCCACTGGGCAGCTAAATTCATTTTGTATTTTTTGAGGTAGGCATACGGAGTGTCCCCATATATGTGGGAAAATACCAGATGGAACACCGACAGATTCAAGTGCGCCTCTTTTGCCAACTGTTCCAAGGGAACTTTTTCATCCAGATGGGAAATGAGATACTCCCGAATAGCTTTTGTTGCTTGAATCTGTTTCTTATCAAAATACTTTGAGTCGCACCCGCTAATCTGTGTCAACTGATCCATGTGGTATAATAGTTCTATGGCCTTAATTTTGAAATAGCCGACAGGCTCCGTTTGAATGGCTGTGTATAATTCGGAAAACAAGTGTCGTAATTGCGGTGGAGTATCACTGACATACCATTGTGTTTCAAGACCAAGTGTTGTCCCTATTTTATCAAGGTCAATGGGAATTGTCCGCATCATCCGGCGTATTTCGTCCGAAAGCGCCTGACGATCTATGACAAGACTAACGCCGTAATACTTCCCCAAGGGGAAAGAGAACGAAGTCGGCAAATGCGCTGTGGTTGCAACGCTGAAATAGCCCGTTGGCAAATATGCCACAGTATGATTGGCAAATTCACATTCGTAGCGTCCGGTTTGACAGTGAGTAATCTGGAGGATATCTGGATTGAACTTCTGGGCCCTCATAGATTCATCCGTTTCAAAATCGAGGAAGCAAAGTTGTATCCCCTCAAACAAACTATAATTTTTTACGATACCACGCCCATTACATCCATAATCCACAACCATCTGTCTCTCGCTTCTCGATAGCACTTTCGCCTGTACACCATACCATTCCGGATTGAAATTGACCCTCTCCATTATCATCACTCCACCAGTTAGCCTTGTCTTACCTTTTTTATGGTAACATAAACTACCGTATTCTTCAATAAAAATAGCCCATCTTTACTTATGATATAGCAAAATCTGCGGTATGCCCCAACATACCGCAGATTTATGACACTTCATTTTATTCTTACCTTGCATAGTCCTAATAAATGAATGGCTTCGTACTATCTACCAACATTCTTTTCTATAATCCTCATGGCGGCAAGAATTTATAGCCCTTCCCATACACGGTTTGGATAAGGTCAGCGTTCAGTTTATGGCGCAGTTTGTAAATGATACTGGAGATCCCCGTCCAACTGCTGTCAAACGAATCAGGGGCGGCGAACTCATAGATCTCCCTTTGTGAAAATACCCGTCCGGGCCGCCGGGCAAGCAAATGAAACACATCGAACTCCATAGGAGTCAGCTCTATGAATTTGCCCTGCCAAAACACTTGACGGCACGCAGCGTCGATACACAAAGCCTTGTAGCGCAGAGGGGCAGAGGGAAGATCCGTACACATGACCAGTTCTGTTGACTCTATGAAGGCCATGATTTTCTCAACGGTTTCAAGGTCATCTTCTTCGACCGATAATATGAACAGTTTTCCCACTACATCACCTCCGATAACCTCGACTGCCAGACCACTTTACTTGTCCTGTAGCCCTGATTTAATTTTTTGAAAACTGTCATCGCTGATTGCGTGCTCCATGCGGCAGGCATCCTGCTCGGCAGTCTTTGGCTCTACACCTGCCTCCACCAGCAGACGGGTGAAAAAGCAGTGCTTCTCATAGGTTTTTTCGGCAACCTCTCGGCCCACATCTGTCAGGTGCAAGAAAGAGTCTTCGTCCATGGTGAGAAACCCGCCCTCTTTCAAGGTCGCTACCGCATGACACACGCTGGGTTTCGATACATCAAGGTGCCGGGCCACATCTACGGAGCGCACCATGCCTTTCTTCCTCTTTAAGACAAGGATTGCTTCCAGATAATCTTCGCCAGATGCGTGTAATTGTTTCATGGGGAGCTCCTCTCCATCAAGACAGGCTCCAACCGGCAGAGTTCATACGGATACGGACGAAATCCTGATAAATACCGGGTTGTTCCATCAATTCCTCATGGGTGCCATGCTGCGAGATATGTCCGTCACTGATGACCAAAATCTGGTCGGCGTTCTGGATGGTATTCAAACGGTGGGCAATGACCAGCAGGGTCTTACCCTTTACCAGTTCGGAGATAGCCTCCTGAATATAGCTCTCATTGTCAGTGTCCACGCTGGCGGTCGCCTCGTCCAAAATTACAATAGGAGCGTCTTTCAGAATACAGCGGGCGATGGAGATACGCTGTTTCTCACCGCCGGAGAGGGTTGCGCCGCCCTCTCCCACCACAGTCTGAAATCCGTCAGGCAGAGCCATGATGAAATCGTAGCAGCGGGCTTTCCTCGCCGCCTCATAGACCTCCTCCTCGGTGGCGTTTGGCTTGCCCATACTGATGTTGTTATAGATCGTGTCCTGGAAGAGATACACGCGCTGGAATACCATGCTGATGTGATCCATCAGCTCCGCGAGGGGGACTTGTCGGGTGTCCACGCCCCGGATGGCAACACTGCCGCTTTTCACATCCCACAGCCGGGCCAGCAGATTGGCGATGGTGGACTTCCCGCCGCCGGAGGGGCCCACGAGAGCGGTCATGCTATTGGGGAACATCGAGAAGCTGATGTGGTGCAGCACCTCTTTGTCCTGGTAGGCAAAGGCTACATCATTGAACTGCACCTCCGGCTGGCCTGGCTGCGCTTGAGCCGGGATATGCTGTTTCCCTGTGTCCGGGAGCTCCGGCTCATCCAATACAGCCTCAATGCGGTCCAGGGCGGCGTTCATCACAGTCAGGCGGGACGCCTCGCCATAAAGCGCCTTGAGCGGCCCGAACAGGTCAAAGACGAACAGGAGGACGCCCAGCACATAGGCCAGAGAAAGGACACCGCTCCGCTCCAGAAAGACCGACAGGCCAAAAATCGCGGCAATCCCGATTCCATAAAGGACATTCAACCCCATGGTCCACGGGGTCATCTTCCGTTCAAAGGCGAGGGATGTATTTCTGGACCGCTTGAAATTGCCGGTCAGTTCTTCCGATTTCTCACCCAGCAGGTTATAGCTCTTGATGACCCCGATGCCCTCCACAAAGGACAGCACCGCGTCCGTCAGCCGTTCGCTCTGTTCCTGGCGGCCAGCGGCTTCCCGCAGGGAAACCTTGTTCATCCCTCTGGAAACCAGCCACGCCAGGATGGTCACAAGGGCCGCGATCAGGCCCAGCTGCCAATTCAGATAGAACATGAACCCCAGCAGGACCAGGGAGGACAGCAGATAGCTCATCATGTTGCCCAGCGTGCTCATGGCGACTTCTTCAATAAACACCATATCGGTGCTGAGGACAGAACTGATTTTGCCGATATTGCCGGAGGTGAAGTAACCCATAGGCAGTTTCCGCAGGTGTCCGCCCAGCTCCATGCGCTTCTCGGCAAACATCAGGTAGCCCGCCGCGCTCTGGAGGCTGTCGCTGAGGTAGTGGACCAGCATCTGCACCAGCACGGCCGCCGTGAGGCCAAGACCCACATAGAGGCAGGTCTGTCCGGTCAATGTTCCGGCGGCAAAGCCGCTCAACACCACAAAGGCCAGGAAGATCGGCATTTTAGACAGGATCGACTCCACAAACGCGCAGGCAAAAGCGCCCTGAATACGCCCTTTATATGGACCAGCAAGTTTCAAAATCCTTGAAAACAGTGCAAACATTTAGTTCCCCTCCTTTGCGGTATGTATGTTCCATTCGGCGCTGTCCTGGGCCGCCTTCCACAGCTTTTGATATTCCGGGCAGGACTGGATCAGGTCCTGATGCTTTCCTGCCGCAACCAGTTTGCCGTGGTCTACGACGCAGATTTGGTCGGCGTTCATAATAGCAGGCAGCTTATGGGCGATAACAACCAGAGTCTTGTCCTTCACCAGTTCCGCAATCGCCGCCTCCATCTTCTCCTCGTTCTCGGGGTCAGCGTAGGCGGTGGCCTCATCAAGCACCACAATAGGGGCGTCCTTCAGGATGGCACGGGCCAGAGAAATACGCTGGCGCTGACCGCCGGAGAGCATCTTGCCCGCATCCCCCGCCATGGAGTGGATACCTTGGGGCAGCTTTTCCAGAAACTCCATACACTGGGCTTTTCGCGCTGCCTCCAGGACCTCCTCATCGGTAGCGTTCAACCGTCCCATGCGGATATTCTCCAGCAGAGAGGTGTTGAACAGGTATTGATCCTGCGCTACATAGGAAATACGGCTGTTCAGCGCCTCCAGGCTCATGTCACACAGTTTCTGTCCGCCAATGGAGATGCTGCCTTTCTGCGCGTCATAGTAGTGGATCAACAGCTTTGCCAGAGTGCTCTTGCCCGAGCCGGACTCTCCCACCAGGGCCGTTTTCTGTCCGGCCTTGGCCGTAAAGCTGATGTCGTGGAGCACTTCATCCTCCACCACCATGGGCTTTCCGTCCGGGCCGGGCTGTGTCTTGGTGTAGCCAAAGGAAACATGGTCATAAACGATGGTATCATCCTTGCCGTGGAAGCTGTCCGGCGTCTGCTGAAGCTCCGGCGCATCCAAAACCTGCTCCAGCGCAGAAATCTTGTAGTTGAGCTGGGGCATGGTGGGCAGGAAGCCCAGGGATTTGAGGAGCGGCATCCCGATGCTCAGGGAGAGGCACAGCACCAAAATCAGGTCTGGCAGAGCCGACCAGCCGGCGAAGACAAACCACGCCCCCAGCGGCAGAGTCAAAATCACAGTGCAGGGAAGGAGGCTGCTGTAAATTGCCATCCAGGGCCATGCCGCCTTGTACCAAGCCAAGGTGTAATCCCGGTAATCCGAAACATCCTTGCGAAACCGCTCATAGGAGTCCGCGTCCTTGTTGAATACCTTGACGACCTCCATGCCGTTGATGTACTCAATGATGGTGTTGTTCATCTTCTGGCCGGCCATATAGTAGGGGCCCATTTTCTTCATGCCCACCGAGTACATGGTCATCATGGCGATCAGGCTGATGGGGATGGAGGCCAGAGACAGCAGCGCCAGCTTCCAGTCCACGAAAAACATAGCCACATAGACCGCGATGGGGACCATCAGGTTTGCGATTCCCTCTGGCATGGAGTGGGCCAACAGGACCTCCAGACTGTCCACATCATCGACAAACAGCTTTTTGACCGTGCCGGTGCCCTTGTCCTGGATCACGCCCAGAGGCAGTTTCTCAAACCGCTTTTGCAGGGCAGTCCGCAGCCGGAGCAGCGTGTCATAGGCGGCCTTGTGCGAAAGATTGAGCCCCCAGCCATAGAGAACAGCCTGCAAGACCAGGCACACCAGCACCAAAGCCACCCGCAGGATAAGAAACGAAGCGTCAAGTTCCGCTCCCATCACCAGCGGAGCAATTACCTGGTAGGCCAGCACAAAGGGCAGGACGCCCATCAAAACGCTGACCAGCACCACCGCTGTGGCCGCATAGAGGCCCTTTTTATGCGGCCCCGCGTATTCAAATACCTTTTGAAACATGATTTCAACCTCCCATCAATGAAAATACTGTTCCGACAGAGCTTTCAACATCTGCGGCGTGAGCCGGTGGTTTTGAACGGCCCCCTGGTCGTCCAGCTGGACCACCTCCGTACAGGTCCGGACGATAAACTCAAAGTCGTGAGAGACCACAAACACGATCACGCCGGAAGCGGACAACTGCTCAATCAGGCGGCTGACCCGCACCATGGAGTCATAGTCCAGGCCGCTGGTGGGCTCGTCAAAATAGATCACTGGGCTGTCCTTGACGATGGCCGCGCCAATGGTGACCCGCTGTTTCTGCCCGCCGGAGAGGGCCGCCGGGTGCTGTTCCCGGTATTCGGACAGCTCCAGCGCCTCCAGCGCGGCGTCCACCTTCTCTTTGCAGTCCTCCCGAATCCCAAGAGAGAGTTCTTCCTCCACACTGCTGGCAAAGAGCTGGTAATCCGTGTCCTGCATGACCAAATAGGACAGCGCCCGGCGCTGGCGTGGGGTGAGCTTTCTGCCGTCAAAGGTGATCTCGCCGTTCCGCTGCTTCAAGAGGCCGGTCAGGATGGACAAGAGGGTGGTCTTGCCCGCTCCGTTGTGGCCCAGGATGCCGATCACATCCCCGGCGTGGGCTTCAAAGCTGACATTCCGAAAGACCTCCTGCTCTTTCGGATAAGCAAAGGAAAGGCCCTGCACACTCAGCAGGTGTTTCCCCATTGGGCGGCGTTCTTTTTCCTGATAATGCTCCGCATCCCGCTCCGGATATGCAGTCCGCAGCCCATAGGATATGCGCGTTCCCTCCGGTAAGGAGCAAAACTGCTCCCTTGTAAATTCCTGTTCGATTTTTCCGTTTTGTATGAGAAATACCCGGTCGATTAAATCACGCAGATAGTAAAAGCGATGCTCCACCACAAAGATGGTGTATCCGTCCCGCTTCAATTTTCCCATAATCTCCGCAAGCCGTTTGGTGGCCGCATAATCCAGGTTTGCGGAGGGCTCATCGAAGATATAGACCTTCGGTGAAAGCGCGTAGACCGAGCCCACGGCGATCTGCTGCTTCTCTCCGCTGGACAGGGCAAAGATACTCCGGTTTAGGTAGTCCGCCAGTTCCAGATCCTTTGCGGCTTTTGCGATGCGGTCAATGGTTTCCTCACGGGGGAGGCCCATATTTTCGCAGCCAAAGGCCAGTTCCCGCGTAGTGTCCGTCATGAAGAACTGGGAGCGCGGGTCCTGAAATACCGTCCCCACCTGCCCGGCCAGCTGTGCGGGCTTCATTTCCAGCAGGGAGCGCCCATCCATCACAAGGTCGCCCTGTATCTCACCGGGATAAAAGTGCGGGATCAGGCCGTTGAGTGAGCGGATCAGCGTGGTCTTGCCACAGCCGCTTCGCCCGGTCAGGAGGATAAATTCGCCGGTCTGCACCGTCATATCAATGCCACGGAGGGTAAAGTCCTTGCTCTCTTCATAGCGAAAGCTGAAATTCTGAAACGAGATCATGTCACACCCTCCACAAGATGATTTCCCCGATTCGGGTCTGGTCCAGGAACAGCAGCGCCGCCAGAAAGACAACGCCCAGCAGGGACACCAGGACCTCCGGCCAGGAGAAGCGAATGGGGCGCAGGGCGTACCGTTTGCACTCCAGCTCCAGCCCCCGGGTGGTGCCGGAGGCCGCCAGCTCGTCCGTGACCTTCAGGCACCGCATCAGCAGGGGAATTAAAATATACTCAATGGTGGCAAGAGGATGAGATACCCGTTTCCACAAGGTGTCGCTGATCCCCGGATGTCCATGGTGCTGCGGATCTGCCTGTATTCAATCCGCAGGGTGGGGATATAGCGGAACATGACCACCAGCGGGATCGTCACCGCCTGGGGAAGCCGCATCCGCTGGAGCGCCACCATCAGGTCGTCCATATAGGTGGTCCGCAAAATCCAAAGGCCCATCATCACAATGGGAATCAGCTTCAAAAGCGTCACGCCGAACACGCTCATAATCACGCTCAGTACCGGCACCTGCACATAGCGGAGCAGGGCGTTGAGATAGGCAACGATGATGTAGACCACAATCATCTTCAAGGCCCACTTTCCGCCGTTCCCCACGGCAATAAACAGGCCATACACCAGCATGAGCGCAAGGCTGACCACCTCCCCAGCCAAAAAGTAACTGACAAACCCGATACAGACCAGAAGTAAAATCTTGCAGCGGGGATCTAACAGTGCCGATCCATGAAGGGGCTGCTGTTCAATGATTTGTTTGATTTGTGATTCTTCCATTCCAATGCCTCCCCTATCCAAATCAAAGCGCGGGGCCATTTTCAGCCCCGCGCCCTGAGATCAGGCAGCCCGCTTGCCTGCGCTTGTCTGATTGACTGCCGAGGGGCTGTGCCTTGTTATTTGACTGAAACGAGCCCTGCCTTTATAAAGTGCTTCTTCAAAGCCTTCTGCCCAATCACGGCGCCAATCAGTCCACCTACCAAGCCGGCCGCAACGATGACCACCAGCATGGGGACGGAGGTGATATTCAGCATCCCGTCTATGTATTCCTGGGCAATATTGTTCTTCTCCATGGCTCCCACAAAGGCGCTCTGGAGGAACTTGATGGGGCAGATGGCGCTGAAGGCAAAAATGGCGCTGAACAGGGCGTAGGCCACGGTCATGGACTTCATGGTGATTTCTTTCCGGCCCATGACCAGGAAATCGCAGATCACACCGCCAATCACCAAGCCGATGGGGATAAACCAGAAAGCGCCCACCAGCAGGAACAGGATAGCCTGGATTGCGGAGCAGATGGTGAAAACGCCCTTTTTCGGTACCTTTGCCAGTAAGAGCATCATCACGATGCCATTGGGGATCGCGACAACGGATGGATAGAACACATTGGTCACTGGGCCGGCCACACTCATAATGGTGCTGATAATCATGCAGATGATCCACATGAGGGCGGTCAGGACGCCAATCAGGATAAAATCTTTCGCATTCAACTTCTGTTTCATGCTTTCCCTCCTCTAAACAACAATATGCGTTGAGGTTAGCACTTACTAACCTCAACGCATATTGTATCAGTTATGCCTTTCTAATTCGACCCAAAACCTGCCCATTTTCACCCAAAAGCAGTTAAAGGTCACTGCTTTGTGTGGTTGAAGCGTGTCTCCCTGTAATGTTTGGGTGCAACACCGTATTTTTTCTTGAAGGCCGCCGCAAAGTTGCTCGGTTTTCCATACCCTACAATCGCAGCGACCTCCCCCACATTCCAGTCTCCGTCCAACAGCAGTTGCGCCGCCTGTGTCAACCGCTGCTCAATAACATATTGATGGATCGGCATACCGTAGAAGGAAGAAAATCCCCGTGTCAGCTTGGTCAGACTCAGATGTACCTGTTGAGACAGTTCTTCACAAGAGGGGGCAAAGGCGAGCTGGCTGTCGATGATCCGTTTTGCTTCCATGATGGCAGTCCGCTCCGTCCGGGACATGGAAATATTTTTGCCCATCAGAATGTCCAATTCCAAAACTTCTCCCAGATAGATGGACAGCAGCTCCAACAGTTTGCCGTCCAAATAGAGATAGCCCAGCCCCCCGCGGTATTGAGAAAATTTGCTTGTTTCCGACAGTATTTGCTCCATAATTGGTGTGACAGAGACTTTGGCAATACCATTCAGGAGCTTCTTTTCATAGACTGTAATTTCCTGTCCGTCAAAGTAATCAGCAAGGAGTTGTGAAAAGTAGGGAATTGGGATTTTAATGCTTTTGAATGAGAAGTTACTGTCTTTTTTGTAGCAGATATATTCTGTGCCATCATGTCCAGCATAGATACAAGACTCATTTTTCTGTATAGTAATAGAACGATTCTCATTCATTATCCCCCATGAAATTCCATCATTCAGGCAGAAAATGATTTGCATATATTCTCCACTAACAGGACCCTGCACATTCATATCGGATTGATAGCACATTTTCCAGTCTGAGAGGATAACGCCGTGCTTGATTTTTGTTTGAGAAATTTGGCCTTGCCCGACTTCTGAAGGAATGTCCATAGTGATTGTCTGAGGGGTATTGGTTATCAAATCGTTATAAAGATTGGTAAGATATAGACTGCTATGTGACATAACCCACCTCTTTCTAACTCGTTCAAGTTAGCTATCGCTAATCAGATGATACCCGATTTTTCCTCGACAGTCAAGGTGGCTTCGTATTACCAAAACCGCACACCTTTTTAGTTTTTGTATGAAACAGTAACATATTTTGCCTAATCCGTATGCCTCTCTCTGTAATGATCTACTATGTTTATAATTCCTGTGTCTGGATGAATCAACACTATTGACAAGTTTCTTTTTTCAGCGATCCCTATCGCTGTCTCCACTCCGCTGTAATGTTTCGGATCATTATCATAAACAGCTACAACATAGTCGGCCTGCCCCATCATATATTCCGTGCGTTTTTTATACCCTTCGGCTCCTGGGTGTTCTGATCCCATCAGCACCTTGGCACAGCCCTCTCGGAGTTTTCGCTGCCGTGCCTGGCTCTTTGGGTCCCATCGGACATCATGGCCGGGGAAGGGGCAGACCATCACAACATCCAATTCCCGATATTCTACCTGGCGCTGCATATCCAACAGGATTTCGCCTGCCCACATGTCTACTCCCAGAGCTCCCCCAACGAAAAAGCAGCGCACACCGCTCTGGTAAAGTGACACAAATACATCATGCATCCGCTTTTTTATGCGCTTGCATGAGGTCATATATTCATTGTATTTGAATTTGAAGCGGGTAGGGTGTTGACCAATCACCGCACACGAACATATTTTCACTTGTTTTTCCTCCAAATTTTTCATCTTACGATCATTATATATGCTATGGTTGATTAAACTCAACTATAGTCGCTTAATTTTTCATGCTATAGTGGATAAAATGTAACTATAGTATGGAGGATTGCGAATGAGTGAGCTTTTGAAAGAAATGGGCCAGCGGATTCTGGAGCGAAGAAAACAATTAAATATGACACAGGAGACTTTGGCAAATTTGACGCATCTCACATCGCAAACCATCTCGTATGCGGAAATGGGGCAAAAAGCGATGCGCCCGGAAACCATGCTGAAGATCTGTGAAGCACTTGGCATCAGCGCAGACTATTTACTGCGTGGTAAAATTCTTGAAGCAGACACTTCGTTGCTCCAGCAGAAGATTTCCACATTGACACCCAGCCAATACCGCCACTTGGAACAGATTATCGATCACTTTATTGCTGCCATACAGGAAAAGGAAGAGGTATGAGAGTCGGCACAGCTTCGCTCCCATACCTCTTTTTTAGCCATTTCTACGGAAAGCCGCCATGGTGCTGGCGATCAGATTGCGGGTCATATCATCAACTTCGGATGCTCCCTCTGATGGCTCTGTCGTCTGTTCCTGCGGCGGCAGGGCTATTTTATTTTTCTTTGGAGGAGAGGATTCCCCGGTCGAAACTGCCTTATCCGAAGCCTGCTCATCCTGACGCATAATTTCTCGCACTATCGCTTCAATGGCCGCACGGTCAATGGCTGGCACTTTTAACGGCTGCGGATCGTCAGAAAAATGAGTGTTATAGTACACAAGCGCATTTGCAATATACTGGGCTTTACTGTGGGGCGGTTGTAGTTCCAGCAGTTCAACTGCGGCCCGCTGCACTGGGTCACCGATATTGAACCGCAGGGAGAAGCGCCCCCTTTCTTTTTTGGCCGTCATGATTGTCACCTGCCCACTGTTTCAAGCCGGTACAGGTATTCAAATCCAGCTGCATTGGCGTTGATGTTCGTGACGAACAGAGGCGTTCCCACCTTGCCGGAATCCTCGATCTGCCGGCGCAACAGAATAGCGCCGCCGCCCACAAACACCACTTTGCAATAGCGCAAATCCAACATCCGCTCTCGTAGAGTGCTGAACAAGTCGTTGACAAACTCCTGCGCCAGTCGTTCCACAAGCTGTATAGCCTCGGCCGGATACTGTGTCCGTCTGCCCATGAGGATGGCATCCACATCGCCCTCATCCAACAGCAAATCCAACTCTGCATTTCCTCTGGACCTGATTTTATTGTATAACAGGATAACGCCGTTTTCCAGCGAATCGCAGGAAGCGAGGTCGGCTTTTCCGTTTTTCAACAACAGATAATCCGCTGTAAAGCCTCCAATATCCAATACGACTGCCTTTGGGTCATCCAACAGGGCGTGCAGCATTGTGGCCGCAGCTGCGTATGCCTGGGGATAGCAGGCCACATCCTCAATGCTGATGGTGTAGTGTTTGTCTCCATACATAAACTCAACAAGCCCGCGGCCTTGAAAGTAGGCGGTGAATTTCTCTGCTTGAGAGCCAAAATGTGCCGGGGGCAGACCAACAGCCAACTGGATGTGCTGCTGTTCTTTTTCACCAATTCCCCGGGCGGTTATCTCTTCTGCAATAGCAATCAGTGTAAGGACAAAAAATCGGTCATCCTCCGTCTTATCCTTGTGGAACGGAATACGCTCATTGGACAGTGTGTAATAAGTACCACAGTATTGCAGGCTCTGGCCGAACGGCCGGGTCAGACTCTGCTGCAGTCCAGACACAAAGGGCTCGCCATGAACGGTTTTGATTTGTTTGTTGCCATGATCGACACCAATTAACATAGATAATTGCCTCCTTTTTTGCTTTATACATATCCTTTACGCCTGTATGACGCCTTTCTCAACAAAAAAGCAGGAAAGTTTTTATCTACAACGGTATCATCGAAAAATCAGGGGCGTGGAATAGTCGGCCTGCACCATAAAAAGCAGCATCGTCCTGATACATTCGAGGCGATGCTGCTTTTCTATCAAAACTGTTTAGCTTTCAACTTCCACATGGAGCTGGCTGGCGACTTCCTCTACCGACATACCATTTTTCATTGCCAGCTTCACAATCTCTTGAATTTTCTGCTTTTTCGTCTTACGGGGCTTTCGGGGAGCCTTGGGAGCAAGGATCTCCTGCTTTTTTGCCTCCAGAGATTTGATGCGTTCCTTTGCTGCGGTGATCTTCGCATCGTACTCTTCTACAACAGTTTTCTTTTTCTCCTCCAGCTCATTGATGGACTGATTTATCTTCGTGATTTTTTCATCCAGTTCATTCGCTCTCTCTTGCGGGGTACGGCGCTGACGCTTGTTCTCGGCTTCTGCCATTTTAAGATCACCTTTCCTTTGTGCATAAATAAGATGTGCGTATGGTAAAAGAGTACCACACAGCATATCAAAACACAAGAAGATGAGGTCGAAGTATAATAGAAAATTGAGACCAAAAGAGCATACGGCCGTCCGATTATGAAATACCGTAAAATGATTTCGCTTGATTTGACACGGGCCATGTCAGCCCCAAAAAGAAGGGCCGGGTAGAGGAATTTTCCTCCGCCCGGCCCTGTTACGAATTTACACGGATTCTGCCCTATGTTTTTGATAAGGGCAGACAAAGCACTTTTCAGTCATCCGTCTTAATCAGGATATAAAAACTGTCGCCGGCATCGCGGGCTTCTTCTCTGCGCCAGTCCTCTCTATAGGGAAGACTATAGAAGCCGCATATATAGCGAACATCATCGTTATTCACTCCCGTTTGGCCCAAAGAGCCGAAACAGTGGATCACACAATCTCCATCCTCATTTCGACGCTCCAGAAGCCTGAAGCGGCCAGCGAGTTTCCTGTGGACTTTGCTCCAATCCATTGTTAAACCTCCCATTGGCCGCGGCCGATAAGCACCGCTTTCTTTCCTGCCTTTTCCGGGATCGGAAGTTCAATGCGCATATTTGCGCCGTCACCTTCGACTTTCCCCTTCGGCAGAACATATCGCGCAAAACACTCCCACTGGGGTTGTCTATAACGGCCAGTCAGTCCGCAGAGCCCGCTGGCAGCCGACCACTGGTTGCACTCGCTGCACGGGAAGCAGACTTTCCTCTCGTCCTGGTATGCCTGTGTGGCCTTGTTGTCCGCCACCAGGCGCTCAAAACGCTGGATCAGTTCTTCCTCATCGGTGACGATATAGAAAAAGTTCCCATAATGCAGAAACCGCCCCGAAATTACCGTGCAGCCCTGATAAGCCTGACGCTCTTCTGACCGCTGCCACTCCGGCTTCCGATTTACAAAATTCCCGTACCACTCATAGATCGGGTCCAATGTGTACTGCTCAAACAGCGGATAAAGCCGTTCCAGCGTCTCTATTGGCTCCCATCCCCAGAAGCCGCCATTTATTTTAATGATCGTCATGGTATGTACCTCCCTGTTATAATTAGGTGTGGACGCTGTACTGGGCTTTCTGCAGGTTATCCGCACCATGCAGGATGATGCCGCCGCAGATTCCCGTGCCCCGGGGCGTGACCTCTTCAAAGAAGAAGCTGTACGGCGCACCGTCATCATAAATGAGGATCTTCTCCGCATCCCGCCACTGGAAATGGTGTTCCAGAGTTTTCCCCAGCTTGTGCCGCAGGAGCGGCCGCTGGGCGATTTGATGGAGATTCTGCCTGCTGTGAAATTCAAAGCGGCGGGTCACCTTCTCCGGCACGGAGAGCTGGCTCCAGTTCCATCCGGCCATATCCGTCCCGGCCTCCACACACTCGTGGAAGCGGCGGTAGGGCAACCGCACCCACTCCTCATAGCCGCGCAGGCTGTCCGCACCGGCGCTTTGCAGCCAGGAAAAGCGGATCACCAGCATCTCGCCGTCCAGTGCCCGTGTGAGCCGAAGGGCGGCATAGCAGCCGCAGTCAGCCACGATAATCTGACGCCCCGGCTCCCGCTCCAACTGCTCCAGCGTATCACGCAGGATTGCAAAGCGGTACGGGGATTTATGCCTCCGGGATATGGTGTGGAGATACAGCAGTTCTTCACTGCAGGATACTTTTACCAAAATACTGTCAAACATCATAAAGAAACCTCCTGTCATGCCGCATGGGCTCGGTCCAGTGCGGCCCGTTCTACAAAAAACGATTCTTGCTTATACTGTTCCTCTGCCAAAGTCACTGCAGCGCCTCCCAGAGAATCAAGATACTGGCGCCCATTTTTGGACTTTGAGATGTAGATATAGATTGGGGCGCTGACATACCGCCCACTGGGATAGCATCCGCGATACTGATTTGACAGCACCGCAACTGCGTCGAGTTCTTCCGCTTTCTGCGTTGCCAGTGCCACTACCATTTCTTTTGCCGCCGTCTCTTCACTTTTCTTCAATCCAGAGGTATAAATGTGTTCCAGAAACAGCACCAGCTTCTCACTGTATGCGTGACTGCCTGTGGGAACATCTTCTTTGGACAGATCAGCAAATTCAAAATTGAGCGTTGATGGCTGCTGGAAAGAGCCTTTCGTCAGCCGGAGACACGCCCGTGCTACTACGCTCTCGTCTTTGTAAACCAGAATGATTTTTTTGTTGCTATCGAATGCGGCCAAAAGGCAGTCCCTCTGGCTGCCCTGATAGCAGGATAAGCAGGTAAAGTGCGGAAGCTCGCCCATGCGGATTGTGTGGTAAAAATCATCCACCTCTTTCGCCATAAGGCCCAGTCTGGTCAAAGAGAGATTCTGTTTCCAGACATCTTCCCGCGCCTCTTGAATTGGGTAATGGATTCCTGCTTCAAATCACCAGCAAAGTATTTCAGTTTATAGAACTGGCCCATCAGCTCTGCCTGTACAATACGCCGGAGCGCCTCGCAGTTTTTTTCACTTTCGTTCCTATAGGGGCGCGCAGGTCGCCTCCGTTTTTCTGAACGATGGCATCCACCCTTAAAAAGCCAAAACCGGATATTTGGCAAAGCTCAAACGGACTCTTTTTCAAAATGTCCACGCTGGCCGGGCCGAAAAACTGATAAATCTTCTGCGCTGTTTTCGGTGTAATCTTGAACGGGGAGAGCAGCGTCATCAGGTCTTGCAACATCCGGCTCTCTGCATATGAGGTCTTGATGGCCTCCAGCTTGTTCTCCGTGATGCCCTTGATCTCCAGCAGCCGCTCCGGGCGATTTTGCAGAATGTCCAGTGTCTCCACGCCGAAGCGTGATACGATCTGTTTGGCGAGCGCCGGCCCAATGCCTTTGATAAGGCCAGAGGCCAGATAGCCTTCCACTCCACTCTTGGTTTGAGGGACAATTTCATGCCACTGCTCCACCTGAAGCTGCATCCCATACTTTCCTTTTTTCCATTCGCCATCCAGTTCCAGTTCTACCGCATCTGTGCGGGGCAGTTCGTAGCCGGTTGCCACAAACCGAATCAGATGATCCTTGCGTCGGCGGATAGACCTGGCTTCTTCGGGTACATCCTTCTCCGCGGTTTTTACACTGATGATGCAGAACTTATTTGCAGGATTATAGTAAATTGTCCCATCATAAGTTCCTCTATGGATCAAATCATTTTCCTCCTTTCTCATGCCGTCTTGGTATCAATTTTCACACTGAACCTTCGGGATTCTGAAACGGTTACATACTGCTCGTAAATATCAGGGTGGTCCAGCTTCAGCCGTATCAGATTGTCTTTGTCAATGCCGGGCGTTCTCACTGGATTGTAGGTGACAATATAGTTCACCCCATCCTGTTGGCAAACGGCCTTGCAGCTCTTGCCCATTTCCGCAACCAGCGCCGCCTTCAGCCGCTTCATATCCGCCTCGATCTCTTTGCTGCCTGCTTCCGTGAGTTTCTTCTGCTCTTGGAGCTGGAGATAGCGCATCAATTTGGCTGTCAGGCTCAAATCAAGCGTTACAACGGGGGCATCCTGATCCGCGGAGCCCGTATGCCGGCGCACGCTTTCAAGCACCAGATCACCATCTTCGGTATAAGGCGGCGGCGTCCTGGTAAGAACATGGTTTTCCCAGAAATACTGCTCCAGGAAAATCATCTCCTCCTCATAGGACTCATCCCGCCGGATTTCACGAATAATGGTTTCTTCCTCGTTGTTGCCATACAGGCAGCAGAAGAAGCAGCGATCCACATTCATGACAGCCATATAGTGCCGCCCTTGGGTTTCATAATAGACGGGAACAGTTTCTTCACCGTTTAGCCACCAGTTATCCCTTGCGTTATAATTTGTCGTTTTAATCTCCAGAATTGCGGTACTGCCATCCGGCAATTCCACAAAATAGTCCACATCGGCCAGCATCCACGAATACTGTGGGTGCTGGAACATTTTTTTTGATCTGATAGACCTTGTACCCTGTGCGGTGTTGGAATATCTTCGCCACCAACGGCTCCAACAGGTGCCCCATTTCCAGAGCAACCCAGTTGTCCTCATTATCTTCGACCGCTACAATATTCAACTTGTCAAAGTAGAGGTCTCTTGCCGTCCGCCAGGGTGAAATTCCCAGCAGAGCCGCCACATCACTGCCGCCAATCCCTTTCCGGCGGTATGCAAGCCATTCCTCTTCGGACAGGCCCGCCGTTTCCACCAAAATTTGGGGTTGACTTCGCTTTTCGGCGGCTACATTGCTCGCCGGCATCTTTAGCACCCCCTCCGTGTTCGGCGGGGAATAGCGTGTACTCGAATCATTGGACTATGGACTTGGCTGGATTTGGGCACCTTCTGATGCTGCCAGTTCTCCAAAGGCCATTTCCTTTTTGCCATAGGCTCCTGCCTTCGCTTTTTTACATTCATGCGTGTTACCTGCCTTTCTGTAGTTTGATATATCCTCAAAGCCGTTTCCGGCATTTGGGCGACAAAAAAAGCGAGCATGACAAAGGGCAAAACGCCTGTTGTCCATAGTTGCCTATGAACCAATGTCATCCTCGCTGATGGGGAAACCCCGAAAAATAAAAAAAGCCAGTAATATACTGGCCCGAATGGGCGCAGCAATACTACTGGCACAAATACAATCTTAACTGCGTGTGCAATGCAGGGCTTTGAGCCTTGCCGTACAGATACAAGATCTGTATCCCACATGGGGAACGCACAAAAATCAATTACAAGTACAGGATAGCACAATATATTGATTTAGTCAAGAATGAATATCTATATTTGGTGTTTTGGGCGCGTGCTTTTACTTTCTCAAAAGTTTTTGAGAAAGCATGTAATGTGTGCAGAAATTCCTGCACCATTTTCCTATTTATAGGGCGTACAGATATAGCAGGATGTTCCATGCTGATCTGTACGCCTTTGTACTTTGAAAAAAGAATAACTCTGTTTCAGGGGTTATACAGGGAGCGCGGATAGTGTGCGGAGACTTTGTGTGCTCACCCACGGTTGAAATACTGCATAGCAGGCCCTGGCAATACGCGGCGGAAAGCCCCGGCGCAGGAAGTGACCTGGGACAGCTTACTTAAATATTTGGAATCGAACGCCTTGTTTTTTACTTTTTTGTTGATGTGGCGGCAGAGAAAGCGTATATGATATATGTAGGGAATCGTAGGCTTCTTTGTCGGCCACACAGAAAGGAGGCTATTCGTGGCTGATAAACAATTTCTTGAAAACACAGATCGGAATAATGCAGAAAAACGGAGCTATTCCGTTTCAGAGGCTGCTGAGATCCTGGGCGTCAGCAAACGCTCCATTTATAACCTGTGCGCCAGCGGAGCATTCAAATCTGTACGCATAGGGACTAAATTGAGGATTTCCAGAAAGTCCTTTGACGAATGGCTTGATGGTTCCGATTGATTTGGAAGGGAGCCTACAACTATGGCATCAATACAGAAACGCGGTAAGAAATATGCTGTTGTCTACACCTATGATGACTCAAAAGGTGAGAAGAAACAGAAGTGGGAAACTTTTATAACCAAAAAAGAGGCGTTGAAGCGGAAAGCCGCGGTGGAAAATGAGATCAATAACGGCACTTTTATTCCGCCCAGTGAACTGACCGTAAAAGATTTTCTGCGAGACTTTGTAGAACTATATGGAACCAAAAGATGGGGACTGTCTGTTTATGCTTCTAATAATGGCTTAATCAGCAATTACATTAACCCGTTGATTGGGGACGAAATTGTGCAGGACATCAATCGCAGGTCAGTGGACCAATTCATCCAGAAGCTGCAGAAAACGCCTCCAATCGAAACTCCATACAGACATGCACGGACAGACTTTGTTACGCCATGCACCATTGAAAAGATTATTAAGCTGATGCGCTGTGCATTTCATCAGGCTGTCCGCTGGGACATTATTGGTAAAAATCCGTTCGAGGATGCAATCTTGCCCAAGCGGGAGAAAAAGGTCAGAGCCATCTGGACTGCCGATATTATTCGAGATGCTCTCAACCACTGCTCGGATGGAAAGCTGTATGTCGCAATCAACCTGGCCTTTGCCTGCTCCATGCGGATGGGCGAAATCACCGGCCTTACATGGGACTGTGTTCATATATCAGATGAAGAAATCGCTCGGGATGATGCCTTCGTCTGGATTGAAAAAGAGCTGGCCCGTGTTGACCAGAAGGCTATCAACGCAGTTGGCGAAAAGGACATCCTCTTTGTATTCCCGCGCTTGATGGGCGGGAAGTCTTCTACGCGGCTCGTTTTGAAAAAGCCTAAAACAGAAAGCAGCATTCGTAAGGTTTGGATTCCGCGAACTCTTGCCTTTATCTTGCGGGAATGGAAAGAGAAGCAGGGCAAGCTCAAGGAGTTTATGGGCGATGACTATATCGACTACAATCTGGTTTTGGCGCAGGAAACGGGCCGCCCCTGTGAAGATCGGATTATTGGAAATCAGTTTGAACGATTGAAAAAATCCGCTGGTCTTCCAAATGTTGTTTTTCATTCTCTCCGTCACTCCAGCACAACTTATAAGCTGAAAATCAATAAGGGAGATGTTAAGGCAACGCAGGGTGATACCGGTCATGCACAAAGCGACATGGTTACCCAAGTTTACGCACACATCTTGGATGAGGATCGGAAGGTCAACGCCCAGAAATTCGAAATGGCCTTTTATGCGAACGCGGATTTGCGTGGCGTTGAGCAAAGGCTTCGCGCAGAAAGCGCCGTTGCTGAACCTGACTCTGAAATTCTGCTGAAGCAGTTGGAGGCTAAACCCGAACTCATGGATGCCTTCACGAAAAAGTTTGTTGAGCAGTATGGAGAACAGATTATGAATCAGTTAGCAAAAAAACTGATTGGTGCATAAATACACAGGAAAGCATGAGACGACATAAAACGCTGCGGCAGTGCTCATTAGCAAAATGAGCAGTTTTTTCAAGTTTGGCATAAAAATCGTTCGAGTCCTGTGATGGAAATTTGAGCAGATGGGAGTAAGAAGTCTCCACTCTAACCAATGATAAAAAGGAAATCTGTTCTAATCCTCGTAGCGAAAAAAGATAAGGAAAATGCCGCAACCTCTTGCGGTTACGGCATTTATGGCGTCCCCGGGCAGATTTGAACTGCCGGCCCCACGCTTAGGAGGCGTGTGCTCTATCCAACTGAGCTACGGAGACATATTCGATTTTTCATGGTCAAGGATGGAGCGATCCGCCTCCCAGGACTTTGATGACCTGATTATTAGGAGGCGTGTGCTCTATCCAGCTGAGCTATATGGACGTGTCTGATATATGATTATAGCCCGATCAAAGTCGAACTGCAATCCCTTATTTAGTTTTTTTTGAGGTGGCCGTTGTAACGCAACCTTAGGAGGCGAACGCTCTATCCTGCTGAGCTACAGAGACTTATATTAAATTGAGACTGGCAACGATCACTTTTCCCCGTAAGGCAGCTGGTAGAGCACAACCTTAGGAGGCGACCGCTCTATCCAACTGAGCTACGGGGGCTTATACAGAAAATATTCACTTTTACAGGGCTCCAGGATTCGAACGATTCGATTTTTAGGAGACTCGCGCTCTATCCAACTGAGCTACAGACGCGGATGATAAAAATATTTTACCCTTTTGGCGGTGGATTTGTCAATGCCTGATTTGTCGAGAGCGGGGTGGAGAAAAGCGCTTGTATTCACCGCCGCCGTCCGTTATAATGGGACGCAAGAGCGGCTCTGACCGCAGACGGCGGACAGAGCCAGTGAGAAATATGGAGAAAAGGACGGTAAACCTATGGACGGAAAGACGATCCTCCCGCGCAGCGAGGTGCCCGAGGAGTTCACCTGGGACTTGAGCGACGTATTTGCAAGCGACGATAAGTGGAGCGAGGAGCTTGAAGCGCTCAAGGCATATCCTGAGCGCATGGCCGCCTACGCCGGCAAGCTCGGCGAGAGCGCGAAAACGCTGCTCGACTGGTTCACGCTCAGCGATGAGATCACGGTGCGCGTTTCAAAGTTCGTGCAGTACGCGAGCTGCCGCAGCGATCAGGACGTGGGCAACTCCTTCTATCAGGGCATGCGCAGCAAGGCGTTTTCCATGTCGGTCGCGCTGAACAGCGCGGGCTCTTTTGAAGCCAGCGAGATCATGGCCATCCCCGACGAGACGCTTGCGCGCTTCTACGCCGAGGAGCCGAAGCTCGAGACCTATCGCCGCAGCATCGACAAGCTGCGCCGCCGCAAGGCACACATCCTTTCGCCCGAGTGCGAAAAGATCCTCGCCGCCGCGGGCGAGATCAGCGAAAGCCCTGACCGCACGTTCAGCATGTTCCACAATGCCGACATGCGCTATCCCGACGTGACCGACGCAAAGGGCGAGGTCCACACGCTGACGGACGGCACGTTCGTCCCTATGCTGATGAGCGCCGATCGCACGCTGCGCGAAAACGCCTTCAAGGCCTACTACAAGCGCGCGGGCGAGTTCCGCAATACCTACGCCTCCACGCTGGACGCGCAGTTCAAGCAGCTCAAGTTCTTCGCCGACGCGCGCCGCTACAATTCGACGCTCGAAGCGTCCCTTGACGTGACCGAGGTGCCGGTCGAGGTCTACACGAATCTCATCGACGCGGTGCACGGCAACCTCGGCAAGATGTACCGCTATGTCGAGCTGCGCAAGAAGATCTTAGGCGTTGACGAGCTGCACATGTACGATGTCTATACCCCGATCGTCGCGGACGCGGATGTTGAAATCTCCTTTGAAGAGGCCAAGAAGACCGCGCTCGAAGCACTCGCGGTGCTCGGCAGGGACTATACGGACGTGCTTGAGGAGGCCTTCAGCAACCGCTGGCTCGACGTGTATGAGAACACCGGCAAGCGCGGCGGCGCCTACTGCACCGGCAACGGCTGGCCCCACCCCTACGTGCTGCTCAACCACAAGGATAACCTCGACAGCATGTTCACCCTCGTCCACGAGATGGGCCACGCCATGCATACGTGGCACTCCTGCAAGTACCAGCCGGTGAATACGGCGGAGTACGTCATCTTCGTCGCCGAGGTCGCCTCGACCTGCAACGAGATCCTCCTGATGCGCCACCTGCTCGGCAAGACCGACGACCGCAAGCAGCGCGCGTATCTCATCAACCACTTCCTCGACCAGTTCAAGGGTACACTGTACCGCCAGACGATGTTCGCCGAGTTCGAGCTCCAAATGGGCAAGATGGCCGAGAGCGGCGAGGCGCTGACCGCCGACGCGCTGAGCGCGAAGTATTTAGCGCTCAACAAGCTCTACTTCGGCGATACGATGATCTCCGACGACGAGATCGCGCTTGAGTGGACACGCATCCCGCACTTCTACTACAATTACTATGTCTTCCAGTACGCGACGAGCTTCTCCGCCGCCGTCGCCATCGCCAACCGCATCCTGCGCGAGGGCGAGAGCGCCGTCAGGGACTACAAGAAGTTCCTCTCCGGCGGCTGCTCGAAAGAGCCGGTCGAGCTGCTGCGCGACATGGGCGTCGACATGCGCACGCCCGCGCCCGTCAATGACGCGCTGTCGCTGTTCGGCGAGCTGATCGACGAGCTGAGTGCATTGCTGGGCTGACGCCTTCAAATCAGTGGTGAACCACTGATTTGAGCAGGTTTCGCGTCGCTTTGCGCCTCGGTTGCCCGTTAAAACGGGCGATTCGACTTTGCACCGTTGCGGCACTACGATTGGCGCGCCCTTGCAGGCGTGCCAATCGTGCCGCTTCCTCGAACCCAGCTCGCTGTTTCCGCCACTGGCGGCGCTTCGCTGGTTTCCGCTATGCGCAAGGTGTTTTCCGCCACGCACCGGTTGCGGCGGAAAACGATCAAGAACATTTGTGCCTGCGGGCACTTGGGCAACCGTTAGCAGCTTTGCTGCTTTACGGATGCCCATACCCCTTGCGGGTAAAAACTGTGCGAGGCTGCCTGCCCGAGAGGACAGGCAGCCTCTTTTCCTAATTTTTCTGCAAAAGAGACAAAAAAAGTTTCAAAAAATCTTGCAAATGACGAAGCGGCAGAATATACTATTACAGTTAAAGACTTACGATTTGATATCCCTGCCCAGCGGCAGGAAGGAGAGATCACCTATGCAGAATGAAAAACTTCGCAATGTAGCCATCATCGCCCACGTCGACCACGGCAAGACCACCCTCGTCGACGAAATGCTCAAGCAGGGCGGCGTGTACCGCGAAAATCAGGAGGTCGTCGACCGCGTTATGGACTCGAACGACCTCGAGCGTGAGCGCGGCATCACGATCCTCGCCAAAAACACCGCCATCCGCTACGGCGACACCAAGATCAACATTGTCGATACCCCGGGCCACGCCGACTTCGGCGGCGAGGTCGAGCGTATCCTCAAGATGGTCAACGGCGTTATCCTGCTCGTCGACGCCGCTGAGGGCCCCATGCCGCAGACGCGCTTCGTCCTCTCCCGCGCGCTGGAGCTGGGCCACCGCGTCATCGTCGTCGTCAACAAGATCGACCGCCCCGACCAGCGCATCCACGAGGTCGTGGACGAGGTGCTCGAGCTTTTGATGGACCTCGATGCGACGCCCGAGCAGCTCGACTCCCCGATGCTGTTCTGCTCGGGGCGCAACGGCACGGCGTCCTATTCGCCCGACGTCGTCGGCACGGACTTAAAGCCCCTGTTCGACACGATCCTTGAGTATATCCCCGCGCCGGAGGCCGATGTGGACGCGCCGTTCCAGATGCTCGTCTCCGCCATCGACTACAACGAGTATGTCGGCCGCATGGCCATCGGCCGCATCGAGCGCGGCACGCTCAAGCAGAACCAGGAGATCATGGTCTGCAACTACCACGACCCCGACGCCGCACCGAAGAAGGCCAAGGCCGTCTCCATGTACGAATTTGAGGGCCTTGGCAAGAACCCCGTCACCGAGTCCACCGCGGGCAACATCATCTGCCTGTCCGGCATCGGCGACATCACCATCGGCGATACGATCTGCGCGCCCGAGTGCGTCGAGCCGCTCCCGTTCGTCAAGATCAGCGCCCCCACGATGGAGATGACGTTCTCCATCAACGACTCTCCCTACGCCGGACGTGAGGTAAGTTCGTCACCTCGCGCCAGCTGCGCGACCGTCTCTTCCGCGAAACGCTCAAGGACGTTTCGCTCCGCGTCACCGAGCTCGAGGGCTCGACGGACGCGTTCAACGTCGCGGGCCGCGGCGAAATGTCGCTGTCCATCCTCATCGAGACCATGCGCCGCGAGGGCTATGAGTTCCAGGTCTCGCCCCCCGCGCGTCCTGTATCAGATGATCGACGGCAAGAAGTGCGAGCCCATCGAACGCCTTGTGTGCGACGTGCCGCAGGAGTATGTCGGCGCAGTCATCGAAAAGCTCGGCTCCCGCAAGGGCGACCTCGCCGAGATGACGCCGATCGGCAGCCGCATGAAGCTCGAATTCCTGATCCCCGCGCGCGGCCTGTTCGGCTACCGCAACGAGTTCCTTACCGACACCAAGGGCGAGGGCATCATGGCGAGCGTGTTCGACTCCTACGCGCCCTACAAGGGCGAGCTTGCCCGCCGCAATACCGGCTCTCTCGTCGCGTCCGAGACCGGCACCTCTATCACCTACGGCCTCTTCAACGCGCAGGAGCGCGGCGTGCTGTTCATCGGCGCGGGCGTCGACGTGTACGAGGGTATGGTCGTCGGTCAGTCCCCCAAGCAGGAGGACATCACGGTCAACGTGTGCAAGAAGAAGCAGCTGACGAACATGCGCGCTTCCGGCTCGGACGACGCGCTGCGCCTTGTCCCGCCCAAGCAGATGAGCCTGGAGCAGTGCCTCGAGTTCCTCGCCGACGACGAGCTGCTTGAGGTCACGCCCAAGAACCTGCGCATCCGCAAGACGATCCTCAACAAAGAGCTGCGCATGAAGGCCACCCACGGCAACAAAAAGGTTTTGCAGTAATGCAGATAGAGAAGCGACGGCTGAAAAAGCCGTCGCTTTTTGATTTTCTGCACGAAAGTGCGGGGGGGAGGGCAGCGCCGATGGCGCTGCACGGGGCAAAGGGGGAGATCCTCTCGAGAGAGAATGGCCCGCTTTTTCGCACGGGTGCGAAGGGGGAGCGGCGTGCGCGCCGCGGCACCAAAGGGGGTATTCTCTTTTCGAAGAGAATACCCCCTTTGAATCCCCCAGAGAAAGGCAAGGGGCGTCCCCTTCGACCCCCGACATTGCCGGTCTGGTGCTTGAAGAGCTGCACGCGCTGCGCAATCGGGCGCGGTGTACATGGCTTCGCCATGAATCCCTACTACTCGTTACCGCTCGCAACCGCGCCTTACGATCGTGAGGCGCGGTTGACGGTAGTTGGGCGGCAGACTGCGTGCGAGGTGGTACTGCTGCGCTCGCCGTGAGTATTAAGAAAACATCCTGCCGTGTGCTTGACAGGGCGGAATGTTTTGATATAATGAACATATAGAAAGAGGGCGCTGCGACAAGCGGTTAGCCTCTAATCAAGTAAATGTACTTAGCAAAAACTAAGAAACCGTCACTTGGCAGAGTGGCGGTTTCTGCTTTTCACAATAATAGTGACCGTAAAGTCTCTAATATGGAATGTGATCCGCATCGTCTCACCCCCTCTCGGAGATGTAGCCAACCGCCTGCCGTTCGTGCAGCGCCCTGTATTTACCGTACTACAGTTTTCAACAAGTTGCAACATCTGTTTCATCTGGCCGCGGCGAGCGCAGCAATGCCGCGTCCGCACGCAGTCCGCCGCCGTGCTATCGTCACTCGCGCCTCACGATCGTAAGGCGCGGTTGCGAGCGGTAACGAGTAGTAGGGATTCGTGGCGAAGCCACGTACACCGCATCTGATTGCGCAGCGCGTGCAGCTCTTCGAGCCACAGACTGCCAATGTAAGCGGGGTCGAGGGGCAAGACCCCTCGTCCTTTCTCTCGGGGGTCTAAGGGGATATTCTCTTTTGAGAAAGAGAGTATCCCCCTTTTTATGCACCCCCCTGCGCGGCGCAGGGAATTATCCCGCCGCTCTGCGAGCGGCATTATTCTTTATTCGGTTCGGGATCGCCCGCCAGCGAATCGAGATACAGATACAGGGGCATCAGTTCGCGGAAGCCCGCGAGGACTTCGTCTTTGAGCTCCGGCGTGAACAGCACGCCTTCGGGATTGTCGTCATAGCTGACGGCGATATTTTTCGCGTTGTACCACGGGTTCAGGAGCTTGCCGACGTCGCCCTTCGGGCGCTTGAACTGCTCGCCGGAGAGCGTGAAGCGGGATTTATTCAGCTTGCGCACGAGCTTTTCAAGCCTTTTGGGGTCGGTTTCGATGCGGCGGCGGAGCTTGGCCATCGTGGCGGGGGGAGGCGTCCCAGTAGCCGCAGCCATAGCTGAAGTAGTTCGGTGCGAGCTCGAAATACAGCGCGGGGACGCCCTCGAAGCGCTCGTGCGGGCGCTCGATCGTGAACCACAGGTGGTCCTTATATGGGCCGCGGCCAAAGAGACGGCGCGCGTCGCGGTAGATGCGGCAGACGTGCAGCTTGAGCGACTGCTTGGGATATGCTGCGGCGATCGCGTCGAACAGTTCGCTGCCGAGCTCGCGCATCGGCCGGTCAACGAGCGCGAGGAACTGCTCTTTTCGCGGCAGGAACCACTCGCGGTTGTTGTTGAATTTGATGCCCCAGAGGAACTCGACGGCCTCGGGCGTAAAACCTTGAAACATGATCCACCTCAAAGAAAAATTTGCAACGATGGCAGTATACCACCGAAAACGCGAAAAAAACAAGAGGGATCTCGCACCAGATCCCTCTTGTCTCAGAGGAGCACCGTCCTGTTTTTACCAAAAAACAGGAACAAAAAAAGCAAAGTTACTTTGTGGCGTGGTCGACCGAGTACATGTGCTCGATGAGGTCGAGCACCTTGTTGGAGTAGCCGATCTCGTTGTCGTACCAGCTCACGACCTTGACGAACGTATCCGTCAGGGCGATACCGGCCTTGGCGTCGAAGATGGACGTGCGCGTATCGCCGAGGAAGTCGGAGGAAACGACCTGCTCGTCGGTGTAGCCGAGGATGCCCTTGAGCTCGCTCGCTGGCCTTCTTCATGGCCGCGCAGATCTCATCGTAGGTGGCGGGCTTTTCAAGGTTGACGGTCAGGTCGACGACGGAGACATCCAGCGTGGGAACGCGCATGGACATACCGGTCAGCTTGCCGTTGAGCGAGGGGATGACTTTGCCGACGGCCTTGGCGGCGCCGGTGGAGGAGGGGATGATGTTGCCCGTGGCCGCGCGGCCGCCGCGCCAGTCCTTCAGGGACGGGCCGTCCACGGTCTTCTGCGTGGCGGTGACGGAGTGCACGGTGGTCATCAGGCCATCCTTGATGCCGAAGCAGTCGTTCAGGACCTTGGCGATGGGGGCCAGGCAGTTCGTGGTGCATGAGGCGTTGGAGACGAACTGCATGTCGCTCGTGTAGGAATCGAGGTTGACGCCGCAGACGAACATCGGCGTGTCATCCTTGGACGGGGCGGACATGACGACCTTCTTCGCGCCGGCGTCGATGTGCGCCTGCGCCTTTTCCTTCGTCAGGAACAGGCCCGTGGATTCGACGACGTACTCCGCGCCGATCTTACCCCAGGGCAGGTCCGCGGGGTTGCGCTCGGCGAAGACGGGGATCTCGCGGCCGTTGACCACGATGCCGTAGTCGTTGCTCTTCACATCGGCGGCGAATCTGCCGTGCATAGTATCGTATTTCAACATGTAGGCCAGATAATCGGCGGGGCAGAGGTCATTGATGCCCACGATCTCAATCTCAGGATGGTTCAGGCTTGCGCGAAAGACCATACGGCCAATGCGGCCAAAGCCGTTAATACCGACCTTAATACTCATAAAACTTACTTCCTTCCTGTTTATCGGAATATATCGAATGTTTGGTACATTTAGATATTATATAGCAGTAGTTTCGTTTTGCAAGTCTTTTTTTGCAAAAATTCTATTTTTTTCATAATTTCCACAAATTCCTTGCTTTTTGACCGAAATTTTGCTACCCTCATACTACAACGCTGTACAACAAAACGTTCTAAGCGCGAGCTTATCGCGAAAACACCAATTCTTTCCGCGCAAACTCCGCCTCCCTGCGGTGAATGCTACCGGTAGGAGAACTTTTATTAGGAGACGCTATGCGGGATTATACTGAAGAAGAACTGAAAATGCTGTCGGATGTGCTGCCGAATATTGCACTGCAGCTGCGCACCTCGCTTTCGACGATCTACATGGCGGTCGACCGCATGGCACCGCAGGAGACGCGGGAGAAGGACCCGAAGACTGACCGCACCGCCGCGGCATTTTACCAGAGCTATTACCAGCTCTACCGCGTCATCAGCAATCTGACCGACGCGGGGAACCTGTTTGAGCGCAAGCGCTTCGAGCTCTACGATGACGATATTGTCGGCGTCTGCCGCAGCGTGTGCGCCGAGGTGGAATTCCTTTTTGCGCAGTGCGGCGTGGAGCTCGACTTCCTCGCCGACCGCGACAGCCGCATCATCGCCCTCGACGCCGAGGCCATCCGCAAGCTGCTGCTGAATCTCCTCTCCAACGCGCTTAAATTTACGCCCAAGGGTGGCAGTGTCCGCGTGCGCGTGAAAACGGAGGGGAGATTTGTCAAGATCACCGTGGCGGACACCGGCAGGGGCATGGACAGCGACACGCTGGCCCATTTGTTCGACCGCTTTATGGACGGCGGGCAGAACCCCATGCCGCCGCGCGGCTTGGGACTGGGCCTTCCCATCTGCCAGCGCATCGCGCAGGGCCATGGGGGCATGATCGTCGCGCAGTCGGAGGAGGGGAAGGGCTCGCTCTTCACCGTCTCGCTCCCTGCGGTAAAGGCCGGGCGCGTACAGCTCAAGGACCGCGGCAGCGACTACGCCGGCGGCTTCAACCGCACGCTCGTGGAGATGTCCGACGCGCTTTCGAGCGAGGCGTTTCTGCAAAAGTATCTGGATTAAGGGACACAGATGAAGAAAAAAGTTTTGATCGCCATGAGCGGCGGCGTGGATTCCTCCGCCGCCGCGCTTTTGCTGCAAAAGCAGGGCTACGAGTGCGCGGGCGCGACGCTGTCGCTCTGCGGCAACGAGACGGACGGCGCGAAGCGTATTGCCGACGGTCTCGGTATGCCGTTTTACATCTTCGACGAGCACGAGCTTTTTGCGCGCGAGGTGATGGATCACTTCGTCAGCGAGTACCGCGCGGGCCGCACGCCGAATCCGTGCATCGACTGCAACCGCTGCCTCAAATTCGGTGCATTTTTGGACCGCGCGCTGGAGATGGGCTTTGACTACATCGCGACGGGGCACTATGCCCGTGTCGGCTATGACGAAGCGAGCGGACGTTACCGGCTGCTGCGCGGCGAGAGCCGCGCGAAGGACCAGAGCTACGTGCTCTATCAGCTCACGCAGGAGCAGCTCTCGCACCTGCTGCTGCCGGTCGGCAGCTTTGAAAAGCCGGAAATTCGAGAGCAGGCGGAGGAGGCGGGCCTTGCAAACGCCCATCAGGCCGATTCACAGGACATCTGCTTCATCCCCGACGGGGACTATGTGCGCTTTCTGCGCGACTATGGCGGCGTGACGCCGCAGTCCGGCGACTTTGTCGACGAAACGGGCCGCGTGCTCGGCCGCCACCGCGGTTTGGAGTGCTACACGGCGGGTCAGCGCAAGGGCCTCGGCGTAAGCGCGGACCGCCCGCTCTATGTGATATCCAAAAATGCCGAAAATAATACCGTGCTGCTCGGCGACAACGAGGAACTGTTTTCCGCAGCGCTGCTCGCCTCGCGCGTGAACTGGATCGCGGGGGAGACACCTGCGGAAAAAGTCTATTGCACCGCCAAAACGCGCTACAGCCAGAAAGAGTGCGACGCCGTCGTCACACCGCTGGAAGGAGGTTGCGCGCACGTCGAGCTCCTCACGCCCCAGCGCGCCGTCACGGCAGGACAGGCCGTTGTCTTCTATGATGGCGAAGAGGTCCTCGGCGGCGGCACGATCGAAAAGGCGTTATAAAAGTGAGAAAAGGCTCCGCGAAAGCGGAGCCTTTTGGCATATTATCGTTCGCTGACATGCGCCTCGCTGCCGAAGATCATGTCGTCCACGTCGCCATGACGGATGTTGTCTTTTTCCTTCATTGTACCATTCCTTTCAGCTTTTCTCTCACCCGGCTATTATATGCGCGAGCAAACGAAAAGTTGTACGAAAAAGGGCAATGGGAATAAAAGGCGTCGCAGACTTTCACGTCCGCAAGGGGTATGCGGCATCCGTAAAGCAGCAAAGCTGCTAACGGCTGCCCAAGCGTCCGCAGACGCGAAATGATCTTAAACGTAAATTCCGACGTCACCGTCGCGGCATTACGATTGGCGCGCCCGTTCGGGCGCGCCAATCGTGCTACTTCCTCGAAACCGGCTCGCTTCATCCGCCACTGGCGGCGCTTCGCCGATTTCCATGTGCGTCAGAAAAAACGCCTCAACGCCTCTCAGCCCGCAAACGTGCGCGCCTTCGGCGCGTGCGCTGCCGCGGGCTGCAATCCCCCCCTCAAAAAGATGGCTCTGCCATCTTTTTGAGGTTAATATCGCTTGTCGAGAATTTCCACCACGTCCGCCAGCGCGCCGTCCTTGCAGTGGCAGACGATGTGCGCACCCCATTCCTTGACCTCGGGGATGGCGTTTTCGGGCGCGAAGCCGATCTCGGAGACCTCGAGCATCGGAATGTCGTTGTTGTGGTCGCCGATGCAGTAGATGTCCTTGCGCGCAACGCCGAGGAGCTTGGCAAGCTTTAAGATCATGCCGCCCTTCGTCGCGCCGCGGCGCGTCAGCTCAAGCAGGTGATCGCTCGAAAAGATGAGCTCGTAGCGTTTTCCCCAGTCCCGTGAGACGATAAAATCGCGCACCTGCTCCAAAAGCGGTTTTTCCTCTTCGAAGAGCAGCTTGATGATCGGCAGGTCCACCTCGCGGAAGTCCTTGACCTCCTCGGTCTTCGCGCGCGTCAGGTGCTCGTGGTTGTGCGTGTAGTCGTTCGGGTGCAGGACGTGGATGCGGCGGTCGTCGTGGTAGATCTCGAAGCACAGGCCGGGGAAGCGCGCGAGCAGCGCGTCGACGTGATCGTAGATGTCCGCGTCTAAAAACGCGGTCTCCACATAGCAGTCCTTGTTGAAGTCATAGATGGCCGCGCCGTTGGCGATGACGCAGGGGGCGTTGCAGGGCAGATCCTTGGCGTAGCGGGCAAAGGCGGGCAGCGCGCGGCCGGTGGAGATCGAAAATAGCCGCCGTTTTGAATGAAATACTCAACTGCCTCGCGGTTGCGCGCGCTCATCGGCGGGATATCCTCGCCGCGCTCCAGCGCGCCCTGCGTATAGACGAGCGTGTTGTCAAAGTCGCTGGCGAGCAGCACCTTGTTGAATTTCAGCATGATGGATCCTCTCTTCTTTTCTCGTTGTTTTTCGGCAAAAGTATAACACGGCGCGGGAGAAATGAAAAGGGATGTTTTGCGTAAAGATATCAGCCGATGATGCCGAATTTTCCTTTGATAAAATGACGGTAGTCGGGCTGCTTTTCGGCATTTTCGTATTCATGTTTCATGGTTTGCCATATCCAGGCGCGGAACGGATCGCCGGTCTGCGCATAGTGCAGAATGCGCAGCAGCCCCTCCCGCTCTGCGCGGAGAATGGCCTCATAGGCATCGGGGACGAACTCGCACGAGACGACTGCTACCGCCTCTTCGGACGTGACCGCGAACGGCACGTCGGAAACAGGGGCGGTATTTGCCGGTTCCGCGCCGTAGATATAGCCGGAGACGCCGGCATAGGTCTCCTCCAGTGCGTTGGGGTAGTATTCCTCCAGCCGCTGCACGCCGTCTAAGTCGAAGCCGTAAGGCCCCCATTTTTCCCACCGGCCCGTGTGGACAAAGCCGGTGTCGCGGCAGTATTTTTCAACGGCATTGCTCAGATAGACCAGCACATTTTCCCGTTTCTTCGAAAAATAGACGAGCGGGTGGCCATGGTTGGAGACGTGCGGCGTGAGGACGGTGAGACCGCCGGTGGGGGAGGCATGGTACAGCATGGAAGCAATTCCTTTCCGCCTTTTGGCAAAACCGCCGCGAAACGACTGTGCTTCGCGGCGGTTCTATTTCTTGTTTACGCTTCGTTCTTCGGCGCGGGATTTTCGCCGCCCTGACCGCCACTTCTGCGGCGGCCTCTGCCGCCGCGGTGGCTGCGGCGGCGCGGCTTGTTCTCGCCGCCCTCAATCGCGCCCTCGGCTTTCGGCGGGCGGGGCGGACGCGGGGCTTTCGGCGCGTCGGGAGTTTCGCTGTTCGGCTTGCTCTGGCGCGGGGCGCGGCGCTCGCCGTTCTTGTCGGGATTGCGGGGCGGACGTTCGCTGCTCGGCTTATCGCCGCGCGCGGGGGCGTTGGCTTCGCTTTTCGGCGGGCTTGTCGCCACCCTTTTGGGGCGTGTTTTCACTCTTCGGCGCGGCGGACTTCTCGCCGCCTTCACCGCTGCCCTTGCCGCGGCCTCTGCCGCCGCGATGCCCGCGGCCGCCGCGGCGGGAACGGCGCTTTTCCGTCTCCTCCTCGTCAGCGGCGGGGGCGTCCGCTTTTGCGACGGGGGCCGTCCACTGTTCGGGCGGCACGATGGGCTTGGCAGATGAGAAGAAGTTCAGCGTCAGCTGCGGCTCCTCCTCCGGCTGCTCCTGATAGCGCTCGGGGAGCGTCGTGGGGAGCTCGATGCCGTCGCGCGAGCCCTTGCCGTTGCGCAGCACATGAATTTCGCAGGTGCGGTAGCGCTTGGGGCTCTCGTTCTGCCCGTCGAGACGCACGAGCACCTGCTCGCGCAGAATGTCGACCGAGCTCACGTTGCCAAGGCCGTCGGGCGTTGCAACAAACGAATCCTGCTTCGGGCAGCGGCGCACCGCGTCCTCGTAGGCGTTCTGCTCGTATTTGAGGCAGCACATGAGCCTGCCGCACGTGCCGGAGATCTTCGTCGGGTTCAGGCTCAGATTCTGCGTCTTGGCCATCTTGATCGAAACGGGGACGAAGTCGTCCAAAAACTGCGAGCAGCAGAAAGGCCGGCCGCAGATGCCGAGGCCGCCGAGCATCTTCGCCTCGTCGCGCACGCCGATCTGCCGCAGCTCGATGCGGGCACGGAACACACCGGCTAAGTCGCGCACGAGCTCGCGGAAGTCCACGCGCCCATCGGACGTGAAGAAAAAGATGATCTTGCTGCCGTCGAAGTTGCTCTCCACGCGCACGAGCTTCATGTCGAGCCCGCGCTCGGCGATCTTCTTCTGGCAGACCTCGAAGGCGTTCTTTTCGCGCGTTTTGTTGTAGGCGTAGGTGCGGTCATCGTTCTCCGTCGCCACGCGCACGAGCGGGCGCAGCGGTTGGACGACGGAATCGTCCTCCACCTCATGGTTGCCCGAGACGCACTGGGCGTACTCGAGCCCCTGCGCGGTCTCGACGATGACGAACTGGTTGGGTTCGACCGTGATGCCGTGCGGGTCAAAATAATATTCCTTGCATCCGCCGCGGAAGCGGACTCCGATCACTTCTGTCAAAGGGTTTCCTCCAATTCAACGGCGAAGCCGCCCAGCGTGGGCCCGACGCCGACGTTATAGGTGCATTTATTGCGGTAGTCCTGCAATAAATCTATTGTGCCGAGTAATTTGGCTTTTGTCAAGCGCGAAGCCAGTGACCGCGCGATGCGAAGATCCCTCTCCGGTACGCTCACGCCGTACTGCCCCAGCAGGGCGGACGAGAGCAGAAGCCGCGTCCCCTCGAAAGCGAGGACAGGTCGTCGCGCGTGACCTTCTGCGTTTCGAGCTTTGCGAGGAATGCCGCGCGGGACGCGCGCGACCCCTCGGCGATGAGCCGCGCGAGCTCGAGCGTGAGCTCGTCAGGCGCGCCGCCCTCTTCAACGGTGGGGGAGAGCTTGACCTCCACGCAGCGCGAGCGGATGGTCTGGAGCAGAACCGCCGGATTTTCCGCGCAGAAGAAGAACGCTGCGTAAGCGGGTCCCTCCTCCACGAGCTTCAAAAGCACGTTCTGGTCCTTTTCCGTCAGGATGGTGCAGTCCTCGAAAATGTAGACCTTGCGCGCGCCCTCGTTCGGGCGGATGAACGCGTCGGCGCGCATCGCGCGCACCGTGTCGATCGAGAGCTCCTGTGCTCTGCGTCGCGCACGAACGTGACGTCGGGGTGGATGTCCTGCATCACCTTGCGGCAGGCAGGGCAGGCGAGGCAGGGCTTGCTTTCCGCTGTGCACTCCATCGCCGCGGCGGCATAGCGCGCAGCGCTCACGCGGTCGCCGCTGCCGCTGAAAATGAGTGCGTGCGACAGTGCGCCGCGCTTTGCCGCGGTGCGAAGACGCGCCGCCGTATCGGTTTTTGCAAAATCCAAAAGCTCCATTGCCCGCTCCATGCTCTGTACTCTGCGCGCATTTTCAGCGCAAATCTAAAAATAGTATATCGCAAAAGTGCGGCGCTTGCAAGAAAATCCGCGCCCCGCGACGGAAAAACAGAACGATTTTGCGCCAAATTGCGTTTTGTGGGAGAAAAAATGCGGAAAGTCGACAAAAATTTCACAACTTGTTATTGAAAGTCGGGGATTTTCTGTCTATAATAATATGGCTTGATAATGATCACACAGCGATACATTTTTAATGGAGGAAAACCAATGAGCAAAAAGTATGTCTACCTGTTCTCGGAAGGCAACGCTACCATGCGTGAGCTTCTGGGCGGCAAGGGCGCGAACCTGGCCGAGATGACCAACATCGGTCTGCCCGTGCCCCAGGGCTTCACCATCACGACCGAAGCCTGCACCCAGTATTACGAGGACGGCCGCAAGATCAACGACGAGATCATGGCAGAGATCATGGAATACGTCGCGAAGATGGAAGAGATGAACGGCAAGAAGTTCGGCGATCTGAAGAACCCCCTGCTCGTCTCCGTCCGTTCCGGCGCGCGCGCTTCCATGCCCGGCATGATGGATACCATCCTGAACCTCGGTCTGAACGACGACGTCGTCGCCGCCATGATCGCGGGCAACCCCGACCCCAACTTCGAGCGTTTCGTTTACGACTCCTATCGCCGCTTCATCCAGATGTTCTCCGACGTCGTTATGGAAGTCGGCAAGAAGTACGTTTGAGCAGCTCATCGACGCGATGAAGGAAAAGCGCGGCGTCAAGCTCGACATTGAGCTCACCGCAGCCGACCTCAAGGAGCTCGCCGAGCAGTTCAAGGCCGAGTACAAGCAGCAGATCGGCGAGGACTTCCCCTCCGACCCCAAGACCCAGCTGTACGAAGCCATCCGCGCCGTGTTCCGCTCCTGGGACAACCCGCGCGCGAACGTCTATCGCCGCGACAACGACATCCCCTATTCCTGGGGCACTGCCGTCAACGTCATGCCGATGGTCTTCGGCAACCTGAACGACAACTCCGGCACCGGCGTCGCCTTCACCCGTGACCCCGCCACCGGCGAGAAGAAGCTCATGGGCGAGTTCCTCACCAACGCTCAGGGCGAAGACGTCGTCGCCGGCGTCCGCACCCCGATGCCCATCTCCCAGATGGAAGAGAAGTTCCCCCAGGCTTACGCCGACTTCGTCAAGGTCTGCGACCTGCTCGAGGATCACTACCGCGACATGCAGGACATGGAGTTCACCGTCGAGAACGGCAAGCTCTACATGCTCCAGTGCCGCAGCGGCAAGCGCACCGCGCAGGCCGCTCTCAAGATCGCCTGCGACCTCGTGGACGAGGGCATGATCGACGAGAAGAAGGCCGTCTCCATGATCGACCCGCGCAACCTCGACACCCTGCTCCATCCCCAGTTCGATGCGGCTGTCCTCAAGAAGGCTCCCGCCATCGCCAAGGCTCTGCCCGCCTCCCCCGGCGCCGCCTGCGGCAAGATCGTCTTCTCCGCTGAGGATGCCAAGGAGTGGAAGGAGCGCGGCGAGAAGGTCGTTCTCGTCCGTCTCGAGACCTCTCCGGAGGATATCGAGGGCATGAAGGCCTCCCAGGGCATCCTGACCGTCCGCGGCGGTATGACCTCCCACGCGGCTGTCGTCGCGCGCGGCATGGGCAAGTGCTGCGTCTCCGGCTGCGGCGAGATCAACATGGACGAGGAGAACAAGAAGTTCGAGCTCGCCGGCAAGACCTACCACGAGGGCGATTGCATCTCCATCGACGGCTCCACCGGCAACATCTACGACGGCGCAGTCCCCACGGTCGACGCCTCCATCGGCGGCGAGTTCGGCCGCGTCATGGGCTGGGCGGACAAGTATCGCCGTCTGGGCGTCCGCACGAACGCCGATAACCCGCACGACACCGCGCAGGCCGTCAAGTTCGGCGCCGAGGGCATCGGCCTCTGCCGCACCGAGCACATGTTCTTCGAGGCTGACCGTATCCCCGCCATCCGCGAGATGATCTGCTCCGACACCGTCGAGCAGCGTGAGAAGGCGCTCGCCAAGCTCGAGCCGATGCAGCAGGGCGACTTCGAGGCCATGTATATCGCGCTCGAGGGCCGTCCGATGACCGTTCGCTTCCTCGATCCCCCGCTGCACGAGTTCGTCCCCACCGAGGAAGCTGACATCGAGCAGCTCGCCAAGGACATGGGCAAGAGCGTTCAGGACATCAAGAACATCATCGCCTCCCTGCACGAGTTCAACCCCATGATGGGCCACCGCGGCTGCCGTCTGGCCGTTACGTTCCCCGAGATCGCTGCCATGCAGACCCGTGCGGTCATCAAGGCTGCGCTGAACGTCAACGCCGCGCATCCCGACTGGAACATCGTTCCCGAGATCATGATCCCGCTCGTCGGCGAGGTCAAGGAGCTCAAGTACGTCAAGGACGTCGTCGTCGAGGTCGCTGACAAGCTGATCGCCGAGGCCGGCAGCTCCATGAAGTACAAGGTCGGCACCATGATCGAGATCCCGCGCGCCGCTCTGACCGCGGACGAGATCGCCAAGGAAGCCGAGTTCTTCTCCTTCGGCACCAACGACCTGACCCAGATGACCTTCGGCTTCAGCCGTGACGACGCCGGCAAGTTCCTCGGCGCGTACTACGACAAGAAGATCTACGAGAGCGATCCGTTCGCCCGCCTCGATCAGGCCGGCGTCGGCAAGCTCGTCTCCATGGCCGCCAAGATGGGCCGCGAGACCAACCCGCACATCCACCTCGGCATCTGCGGCGAGCACGGCGGCGATCCCACGTCCGTCGAGTTCTGCCACAAGGTCGGCCTGGACTATGTTTCCTGCAGCCCGTTCCGCGTGCCCATCGCCCGCCTCGCCGCCGCTCAGGCTGCGATCAAGGAAATGTGAGCGATCTTTTGAGCGTTCACAAAGCGGCTCGAAACTTGCAAACCTTTGATGTAACTGCCTTTGCGGGCATCATTGGCTGAAAACAGACAAAAATCCGGTATTGTTCCGTTTGGAGCGATACCGGATTTTTTGCATCTTCTGCGGGGCAGGTTGAGAAAAACTGCGCCATGGAGAGATTCCGTGTGCCGCCGGTACTCGGAATGGCACTCTGAATGGCACGCGGAAGCGGCACTTGGAAGGGTCGGCGGCATCAACGAAAGCGATGCATTGCCTTTGGCATGGTTGTGCGGTACAGTCCGTGCAGAGGTGATGCAGCATGAGGTTTTATTACAGGCGCGGAGGAAAGGGCGCAGCGCCGGAGGGTTTTGACAGAGTCTACACGGAGGTCGATGGGGACGGCAACGTCCTGCGGGAGCTGCTTGCGTATGTGAGAGCGGACGACAGTGTAACCGTGGAGATGGATGGTGAGCTGGGCGGCACAGCCGGTGCGTTTGTGGAGATGGCACTTGCCCTCTATCGACAGCAGGCAACTTTGCTCTGCAAGTCTCCTAAGATTGACACGGCGGCAGGTCACTGGCAGGCGGTGCTTTCCGACCTTGCGCTGTTGACAAGCAGGGACACCGGAGATGCGGCGCGGCTGTCTCGGTTTATGGAGGGGCTGCACCGGTGCTTCGACCTTGTGGAGAGACGACAGATGACCGTAGCGGAGGTCTGCCGGAAGATGAGCATTGGGAAGACAACCTACTACCGTTATTGGCGTAAGATCAAGAGTGCCCCGCAGAGGGAGCGTCACACAGAGCTTTTTGAGGAATTGCGGACCAAAATAGAAGCAAATGAGTTGAGTATTTCCGCAGCTTGCAGGCAAATGAATATCGGTGCGGGAACGTATTACAGAATGAGGGATCAGTATAAAAAAGAACGCAGCGTTCCAAATGTTCCAAATTCAGAATGATGTGGTTTTGCAGTCAACAGGAGATAGTGATTCGGCAAATTGGGGAGGTATGGAACGACACTATAGGTGAGAAGCCCTCTTACGGTCGGAAATGGAGGGCAGGAGATCAGTGCGCGGCTGCTTCAATGAGAGTAAACATACATTTTTCTGATGCTGACAGCGGCACTGCTGGCATTGCTGATGAAATGTCTGTACAGAAGGCTGGAAGCCCTGGTCACAGAGATCATAGTGAAGGCAGCACAACAGACACAGCAGAACCCGCAGGAGACATAGTTCCAAATATATAAACCGCCCACCCTACTATAATGGGCGATGAGGCGGTTGTTGTCCAGATAATCCGCCAAATCTGTGATCTGCGCGAAGCCCTCGCATTTCATAACGATAAAAGCGCCGACCATGGCTTCTTTGGGGAAGCCCCGCCCGGTTGCCGCCCTGGGCAGCGTGAAGTCCAGACTGCTGAAAAGCTTGTCGTAAAACATGGCGGCGCTTTGGGATGTAAACAGCGTCACATCCTGAATGATTTCCTGTCGGTAGATAGCGGCCAGCCCCTTTCCGGTTGGTGTGTTTCACAAATCCATTTTACCAAAAAGGGGCTCCGCTTTCTATATCAATGGAGTGATTTTCGGCTTTAGCCATGGCCGGGAACCATTGCAATTACCGCGTTTCTTGCGTTTTGCTCATGGCGGTGTTATGATTATTTCGTGAGGGGATCCTATCCGGTTCCCGCGCACGAGAGGACTTCCGCCGCACAAGCGACGGCACACGCCAAATGCCGGAAATGTGAAAATGTCAATAGTAAATGCGAAAAAAATATAAAAAAATATAATCAGGCTTCCCGCGCCAATTCTTCAAGGTATTCCGCGAACACGATTTCAGAGGTTTTCCAGCCCAATATTTCACGCGGATAATTGTTTATCCACGCTTCCGTTTCCTTGATGCTCGCTCGGCTTACCTTGTTGAAGTCGGTTCCTTTCGGGTACTTCCGCCGAATCATTTTGTTTGCACACTCATTTGACCCGCGTTCGCAACTTGTGTACGGGTGGCAATAATACATTTTGGTTCGTCTGCCTTTCCGCAGGATAGCTTCGCGGTCGCGGGTGGAGAAACCATTCTGCACGCGCTTTTCCGCCGCGGTGACTTCCTGTACCGGGTTCAAAAGGCCCTGTGCCGGTCCGTTCCACTCTGCGCCCGTGTACGCCTTGCGTATCAGCGGGTCAGAGAAAAAGCCGGGCGCTGGAATGCGGCCCTTTGCCACAGCTTCGGCGAACCATTCTTCATAGACTGGTTGGCAAAAATCATTTGCAAGCCACGTCCGATACATACGGAACATTTTCCATGCTTCCAGAAGCGCCCCGCGGGACGCGCTGTAAGACGCGTTGAAGTTCTTTACCAACAGTTCATAGGGGATTTCAAGGGCCGCGCCGATCTGACGGCAGATAGCCACAACGAACCCGTCAAAAGCCGTGTTCGGTCTGCCGGGGTTCATGTCGTGTGCTTTTTCGCCCTCGTTCAAATCCACGATTGCGCCGGGGGCAAGTTCAATCGTGCTGTCGTCGCCTGCGTCTACTTGTGCGTCCTCTGGAATGATTTCACCGAACCCGCCGTCGCTGGACGCGGATTCTTTTTCGATAAACACCGTGAACATACCAGAAACCACGGCGGCGACAAGTTCCGCGTCTGTATATCGCCCAAGCTGTTTCAGCGCTTCAATGACCGGGGCAAGAAACGGCACGCCGCGGCGCTGTCCGATGCGCTCCCGGTTCATAATGTGAAGCACATTTCTCCGCCCGGTCTTTGCGCCCCACGCTTCAACGCGCGTCCACCCGGTTTCCGTCATGTCATACGAAAGAGGGTGGTGCTTGCTGATATGGTAGGCCACGACTTCGCCCGCGTCGTTGGTTTCAACGCCGCCGATGATATGCGGGTCAACAATCCCGTTCGGATTGCTCAACCTGTCCGCTTCGATCAGACAAATTCGCAGGTCGTAAGGCATATTTGCCCGCTTTGTCACGGGCAATGTTGCGATAACGTCACCGCTCATAAGCCAGTTCAGAAACGCGAGTTGTTGCAGTTCGTAGAAGTTGTCAAGCCGTTCAAGGTCGCAGGCGGTCGAATCGGCCCACAGTGAAAATTCCCGCTCGATTTTGCGTTCAAGGTCGCGGGCGGCTTCTTCGTCCATTCCCAACGCTTCATAGTCGATTTGACTTTTCAGCCGCAGGCCGGACCCGATGACGTTTGTTCGGCAGGTTTTCAGCGCACCCGTCGCCAACGGAACGCCCATGTAGAGGTCGCGGCAACGTTGCCGCAGGGTCGATAAATTGTCCTGAATATCTTCCTTTGCGGACCCGCCGCCATACAGCCAGCCCGCAAGCGATTTCTTCGTGTGTGATGCGCCGTAGTTTCCATACCCGCTATCCAGAATATCCAGCTTCCGGCGGGCGGCGGCGCGTTTTACCGCCGTTTGCGGGGACACGGCGGCAATCACCCGGTCTAATGCGTTCAAACCGCTTCACCGTCCTTTCTCACAGGTCCCGCGGCACTACCCGGAACACGCGGTTTCTTCCGCCGCGGGCTTCGATGTTTTCCAGCCGGGAAACCTCATTCGTCCAATACTTGATGCGTTCGCCGATTTCGGAAAGGTCGGCTTTCGTCAGGCTCCGCGAACCGATGGTATCAAGGCTTTTCCATTTGCGGACCTGTTCAGGCTTTACGCCTACTTGCTCCGCAACCTGTCGGGCCGTCAGCGTGCCGCCGGAATCAAGCCATATCCGCCGGGCTTTGTCACGTTCCGGGTTTCGCTCTCTCGCCATGCGTCCGCCGCGCCCCCTTTCGTTTGTTTTTCATTTTTCGTTCCGGGCGTTGCCGCGGAAGTGCGTAAAAAACGGGCCATGTTCAAAACATGGTCCGTTTTCAGGCTTCCGGCGGCGTGGAGGAATGCGCCGCCCGTATCGTTGTGTTCACTTTTCACAATGCCAATTATAGCAGGAAAAACGGGCAATAGGTGGCAATCTTATTTTTCCGGGAAAACGTAGCGGGAAATCCGCTTGTTCTGCTCAAAGCGCTTTGCCAATCTATCCAACGCAATGTTTCGGATATTCCGGCATTGCCGCGGGCTGTAATTTACGCGTTGCGAAAGACGTTCCCATTGAAGCCCGTCTATGTAAAAGCCGTAAATCACCGCTTTTTCGCGGTAGTTCAGGGCGTTCAACTCCGAAAGAATTTCGCCCTTTATCGCGGTCAGCCTTTCGTTTTCCCGGCGCATATTTGCGATAGTGTCGGAAACGGACTGCGGGATATTCAGCACGACGCGTTCGACAGGGTTTGAAACCCCGCCTTTCCCGTGTGGCATACCGTCGGAATTCACCGCGCCCAACGTGGAATAGTATTGATCTTCAAGGTTCCGAATAACCCGCTCGTTCATGGTGACTGTTTTATCTATATCCCGGTAAAAATCCAGAATAGCAATAACTCTTTCTTGCTTCATTGCTCCGTTTCCTCCTGTTCCTGCTCTATCAAGGCGGCTTATATACCCTGCGGAAAGGGTGCGCCCGCTCGTAATGTCTGATTTGGACCATGTACCGCCGTTCAATCAGCGCGGCCCGCTCTCTCTGCCGTTTTCTTCGGCGGTGCTTCGGCTCTGCCTGCGCTACGGCTTCTTCAACTTGCGTGATGAATTTTTCAACTGCGTTTGTCAGTGTGTCCGCAATGGACGTGATTTCGTCCCGTATGACCTGCAACGCTTCTTGAATGCGGTATATGGCTTCTTCTGCTGATATGCCCGCCCGCTCCGCAAGTATCATCGCGGCTTCACGGAAACGCTCTGCTTCCTCCGCCGCGGCTTCCAGATAATCGGTCTTGTATTCGTCCATCTGCGCCCCTCACTCTTCCGCCGGGGAACAGAAATAAGAAACCGAACAAAAGATTTTCACCCGCTGTCCGCAATGTTGGCAGGTGTGCGGCTTTCCCTCCGCCGCGCCGCGAATGCTGTATTCGATAACTTTTGCCGCGTCAAACTTCGCCCCGCAATACGGGCAAATCCCGCATTCGCTACTTCTGGTAGCCTGCGGGCGGCGTGGTGCGCTCTGCTGGGTGCTTTCGGTCGGCTTCGTGTCCTGCGTCCCGTCTGCGGTGTCCCGCTCCACAGCGGCGCTATACGGCGGCGTGGTCTGCGTGTCCGGCACTTTGTCCCGCTCGACTACGGGTTCCCGCTCTTTCTGCGGGCGTTCTGCCTGCGTAGGTGTGGCGGTGTTCTCTGCGGGCGGTGCAGGCGGGGCAGGACGTTTCCATTCCCGCGCGGCCTTGATGGAAATTGCCCCGGTCAGGTGATATTCCTTAAAGGCGGCGTTCTGGTTCTCCACAGGCAGGCCCGCCAATTCGTAGGCGGTCGAAAGGTTGATGCGGTCCGCTTTCAGTTCCTCCGTGAATTCCGGGGACAAATGGCGAATGATGGTGTCATATCGTCCGATCTGCGTTGTGCTGGTATGAAGCACCTTTGCGATAAAATCGCGGGTCCCGTCCGTCTGTAACTCTCCGTCTTCAAACGTCTTTTCGACGATGCGGCGCAACAGTTCGACGAACCGGGGCTTTGTCTTCGCTTTCTCCAAAACCTCCCGCAGATAGCGGACCTCTTCGATTTTGTCCCATGCGGTCTTTTCTCTCTGCGAGTTTGTAACGATCAGGTCCAGCCCGTCGCGTATTTCCTGTTCGTCCGCCGCTTCCTCTGTCGGTTCGATGACGCAGGGTACGAATTCGTATTCCGGCTTCCCATCGTTCACAAGTTCGATAGAAGCAAGGCGGCGGCGATGCCCGGCAATGACCTTGTACTTGCCGTCGCCCAGCGGAACGACGACAAGGTTTTGAAGAACTTTCCCTGCAATTTCGATTGCCGCTTTCAGTTCCCCGATTTCCCGCATGGAATAGAAATTGTCTTCCGACGGCACAAGGTCAAAGACGCTCAATTTCTCATAGCGGCTTTCAGAGGGGCGGGGCTTTGCGCTCCCGCCGCCCGCCGCCGCCTTTGACGTGTCGCTCAAAATCTGGTTCAAATTAAATCTTCCCATAGATAGCCCCTTTCCCGTCCGATTCGGACAAACTTTCATTTTCGCATTCCCGGCAAGGGTAAATCATTTCGTGATACCCCCGTTCGGTCGATCTGTGAAAAACCCGTTTCCCGTACTTCAAGCAAATATGCGGCTTGACTGTTCCGGCTTTGTGTTGCTGTTCCTCTGTCAAGTTCAGGTGTTCACAGTAATTGCAGTTTTTCACTTTTTGCCCCTCCGCAAATACTCCCGTACAAACGCGATATAGTCCATCGCGGTTCCGCTCCGTCGGCTATACTCCACGATAGGGATTTCCGAAAACGTGCTTTCGGTGACTTTATCCGAATAGCGAATGCGAGTGTCAAAGACGGGGTACTCCGGGCGGGACCGCAACCACGCTTCGCCCTGCTTCTCTGCGTCGGCGCGGATAAAGCAGGTAATCAAGCACCCGGCAAGGCGCAAGCGCGGGTTCAGGTCGTCCCGTGTGTCCTCGATCTGTTCTTTCAGTTCTTCCAGCCCGTCAAAGGCGTACTTGTCAATCTTTATGGGAATAATCACGTCGTCGGACGCGACAAGGGCATTTATCGTTGAAATGTTGATGTCCGGGGCGTTGTCGATGATGCAGAAATCATAAAAGTTTTCTTCCGCAATCGCGTTCAGGGCGGACCGCAGGCGCGTTTGTTGGGGGCGGGTGCTGTCCATCAGGACTTCCATGTTCGCCCGAATCAAGGTCATATTTGCGGGCATTACGTCGATATTCTGGAACCGGGTCTTCTTGATGACCTCCCGCGTGTCCAGCCGCCGGGCAGTCAGCACGTCCGAAATGCTCTTGTCATCGTAGGAATGAACCCCGAATGCCTTTGACGTGTTGCCCTGCTTGTCGTTGTCCACAAGCAAAACCCGCTTGTTGTGGAGCGTTGCGAGGACGTGGGCCATGCTGTCAGCGGTCAGCGTCTTTGCAACGCCGCCTTTTAGGTTGATAATTGATATGGTTTTCACCGTGCAAACCTCCTTTTTGATGTTGACCCGCTCGACGGCGGGGTTTTACCCTGTTATTCGTCCCTGTCGTTCATCAGGTCCGAACCCGTGTAATTGTCCAGCCGCTTTTCGTAGCTTGCATTTTGATCTGTTATTCCGCTGTACGTTTCATACGGGTTCGGCAACCCGTGTTTTTTTCCGCACTCCGAACAAATCACAAAACTTCTTGCTTTATCCTCTGTCCCGAAAGGCTTGTTGTCCGTGTGGTATCTTGCAAAGTTCTGAAACGGCTGGAGGGTAAGAAGCGTCGCCGTTCTGTCGCAATCTTTCCCGCAAAAGTCGCAAATCGCATGAATCATTTTTTCGCCCTCCGTTCTTCCGCCGCGGCGATAACTACCAGCTTCCCGCTGTTGTCCAGTTCATACAGAAAGAGGATTTCCCCGGTTTTAACGCTGTGCTGGCACACAATGTCGGTGATCGTGTGCGTTACCTCCGTGAAAACCGGGCCGTTAAAGGCAAGCCCCGTCGGGTGAATCTCCCGCCGCTCCGTGATTTTGTCCCCGATCTCGAAAGGACACGTCGCATTGAATGCCGCAAGTTTCATTTTCTTTTACCTCCGTTTCGTTTGTCAGTGGCTCCCGGTCTTACTTCCGCCGCCGCTTATGCTTTTTCCGCTTTGGAGCGGGAGGGGCGGGCGGTTCCGGCTCCGTCGCTTCCTCGCATAGAACTTCCAGTTCCTCCACGTCCGCCGGGGCGAACGTCAGGGACGCGCCGCCGGGGTCGTATGCCTGCGCCGCCCAATCCGCCTTGAATTTCACAAGGTCGTTTTTGTAGCGCGGGAACGGGTGTACCTGTTCGGCGTAGTAAATCGCCATCATCATTCTTTCGTCGTCCGCCGGGTCCCAATTATGCAGGTGATAGCTTGCGTGGTTGTCGTAGGCCCACAGGGAAAGCAGAACAACCAGCCCGTCGAACTCTTCGTTCGATCTCTGGATATTCTCAAAGTCCCGGTATCCAAACTGTCCACAAGTTCTTCCACAGGCACACAATCGACGATTTCAACGGTTCCGATGACTGCGCCCCGCGGCAGGTTTCCGCCGCCGCCTGCGGCTTCCAGTACGGCCCAAAACTCGCCGTTCGTCAGATGCTTTGTCGCCTGCACTTCGTCCAGCCGCCCGGCGTGGACAGCGACGCGGCCCCGAATATGCGTCCGCCGGGGTCGGGTTTCATAATGCTTGACCCCTGCTACGATTGCGTGTGCGTAGGGCTGATACACGGTAAAGGCTTTCATTCCGTGTCCTCCGCCGCTTCCGCGTCAAACGTGGTCGTCTGGTTTTCGTCCGGCTCTTCTTCGTCCTCCGCCGCCGGGGTGGTGAATGCGCTCCGGGTGTTCAGGAAGTGGCGGCATTGATAGGACAGTTCTTCCAGTTCGTCGGCGAATTTCTTACTAATGACATAAGGCATGATGACCACCGCCGTCAGGAACCCGGCCTTTGCGACGATGTACGAACCGCCCTGCGGCGTGGTCCGCTCGTAGAATTGCACCATGTCGATAACGTCTTCCAGCGGCGAAAGGTACAGGCTCCGAATGAATGTAACGCCGTTGTTCGTTTTCAGCGGTTTCAAGCGCAACCCGCCGTTGATAAAGGTCGTTTCATACTCCCGAACCAGTTTGTCGCACGCCGCCACGTCCTCGACGTTCAGGTGTTCCGGCAAGCGCTCATGCCGGAAAAGGATTTTTTCGCGTTGCTTCCCGGTAATGTCGAACACGGCGCAGAAACTTTCTTCGTCCAGAATAGGCAGGCCGTCCAGAGGATAGAGGGCGTAGCCGTCGCCCAGCCATTGCGTGATTTCTCCCGATCTGTCGATGCGGTCATACAGGTAATAAAGCCCGTTCGTCTTGCAGATAGAAAGAACCTTTTTCAGCTTCATTCGTCTACCTCCGCCGCCTGCTCGTTCAACGCCTTTACCGCCGCCGGAATGTCGGCGCGGCCCGCGTTCTCCACTTCAACCCGCGTCACGTCGCCGACGTGGTATACGGAAACTTTACGCTTCTGACGGAACCCCGCCGCCGCGGTCGCCACAGCTTCACCCGCCGCGACAATCAGGACCACACAGCCCAGCCAAACCCAAAAACTTGAAAACACGAATTGCAGAAGTTCCATTTTATTTCCCTCTTTCCAGCCTTTCGGCGATATTCAAAATTCCGACGATTGCTTCACGAATGTTTGCGTCCGTGTTCGCCGTGATGGACAGGACCCGTGCAATGTCCCGCAGTTCCTCCGCCGCGGCGATTTGGTCCGCCGCCGCGCCCGTTGCTCTCATGCAGTCAGGGCAGAGGGGCAGGCCCTCCGCCGTCGGTCCGCCGCATTGCTCACACTTCGTCAGCTTCATAGATAACGCTCCTTTACACCGGGTAGCCAAATACAATGACGGTTCCTGTCAGGACTGCGCCCAGCAGGAAGACAAGCCACAGGATAACCACACCCAACAGGACGTTTTCGGCCCAGCCGCAGACACGCAAGGCCCACTTTGCCACGGTCCAGCATTGCAGGCGGCGGGTGTGTTCCAGTTTTTCAAGGCCCGATGCCCGTTTCATGTCGTAGGTCGCCGCTTTGACCTCCGCCGCCACTTTCGGTTGCAAACCCGCTCGAATGGTGAACAGCGCCCAATAAAGAACGATCAGCAGAATTCCGGCACGCATTGTCAGTCCTCCGTTTCCCGTTCATGCGCCCACACACATTCGGCGCAGTTTTCCAGTTCGCCCGTGTCGAGCGGGCAAGGCTCATTGTCGGCCCATTCAGGCTTCATGCAGTCATACTTCATTTCGTTTCCTCCGTTTCGATGTTTCGGCCCCGCAGGGCAAGCATTTTTTCACGAACCAGCTTATCGACGACGCGACCCGGCGTTTTCTGCCCGCTCATAAGCATAAGACGTTCGAGGTTGTAGGCCGTCTGTGCCGTGACGCGGACCGTCATTTTCTGTGTGTGCTGTTTTTTCATGGTGTCCCGCTCCTTTCGTGGTGGACGTAATCGAGGAATAGCACCGCCCCATTGAAGCGGACCCGCCATTGTTCGAGGTCCGCCGCAGTAACGTACTTCCTGCCGAAATGCTCTTTCATGTCCCGCCATACCGTCCACGGGACAAAGAAGAAGTCGTTTCCAATCCCGCCGCAGACTGCGGCAAGCGCACCCCGCCGGGCGTGGCGTTCCAGCGTGTCCCGCTGTTCCTGTGTCAGAACGTCCCACTTCAAACGATCTGTCGTTGTGTACTTCGCTTCAAAGACTAGGCGGCAACGGTAGCCGCCATTTGTTTCAGATTGTGGACTGCCGCCCAGCGGTCATAGCCCGCGCCCTTTCCCTCCGCTCGCTTCGCTGCCCGGTCAACCATGCGCTGAATACCGTCCTTTTCCGGGGTGGTTTGGACAGCTTTTTTGCCCTGCAAACGCTCCCTTATGTTGCGGGGGTATTCGGGTACGGTTGCGGTCTGCTCGGCGGCTCTGTGGGCGTTCTGTTCCAAAAGGGCAAGAACGGCAGCGCGGTCAAAATCATCTCCCAGCTTGCGGGCGGTAATGGGCTTTGTCCTGTCCGGCGTGAGGTAGGATAGCCGCCCTCGGCTCTCCTTGACAGTCACGCCCTGTTGCAAGAGAACGGCGGCGAACTCGCCATAGCTTGTGGCAGAGGACAGCGCGGTGCGTATGGCCTGCCGCAATTTTTCCTTGTCTGTTTCAAACTTCGTGGGCTTGGCTGGCTGTCCGGCGGCTTCTCTGGCGGCGTTCTCTTTATCAAGGGCAAGCTGCCCTTTCTTTGCCGCCCAGTATTCCCGTTCCGTTATCCGTTCCTTGCTGCCGTTCAAGAGGTCGATTTGGTAAAGCCCCTCCCGGTGGCACATCTCCATGACTTCGCTCTTGAAATATTCCATAGCGGCGTTGGTGCAGCGGTGCTTGCAGCCCTCCCGTGTGTCGGCTGATCTGTCCATGTAGGGCAGAAGCGGGACTTCGTAAATCCGCAGGGAGTTGATAACGATATGCACATGGATATTGCCGCTGTGGTTGTGTCCGTCCGGGTGGGTGCAGACAATGGCTTGGTGTCCGGGAAACTGCTTCCGGCAAAATTCCTCGCCCAACGCCTGCGCCCGGTCTACGGTCAAACCGTTGTCCACCGCGTCCCGTGGGTCAAAGCTGATAATGTAGTGGTGGCTTTTTACATCTTCCCGCTTCTGGTTCTTCCCATAGCGGAGATTGGAGCGCATACAGGCAACGGCAAAATCCTCGTCGCCGCAGTTCAGCGTGGCTATTCGATAGTCCTCCCTGAGCATGAGCCGCCCGTTTTCATCAAGGGTGGGCTTCATGGTAAACTCGTCATGTTCAAAGGTGAGGTACTGCTCGGCTGCGCCATAATCCGCATTTTTAGAGCTGATATGTTTGAATGTTGCCAACAGCGTCACCTACCTTTCGCAGGACTTCAAACTTCAAGGCAGCAAGGTCAGAAATGGCGGCGCGGACTTCAACGGACAGGGCGTATTGTAGGGCGTTCCGTATTCGTTGAGGGCGCGGGCAATCTGATTAAGGTTGCCACCGATTTTTCCGTATTCGGCTATCAACTTTCCAACAGCGGACAGCAGTTCATCATTGACCGGGGAAACGGTAACGATGGGGCGAATGGTCGCCCGTGTAATGGCTTGCCGGATAAATTCGGATTGGCTCATGTCATAGTGTTTCAGCCGCTCGGTAAAGTCGGCGTATTCTTCCTCGGTCATGCGGGTTTTGACCACATGGCAGCGGTGGGGTGTGTTGTATTTTTTCTTCAAGCGTTGACCTCCTTTCTCGCCCGACAGGGCGCATGAGCAGGGTTTGGGGAAGGCACTCCCCAACAAGATTTACCAAAGGGGGCAAAACCGCAGATATGCGGATTTTGGCACCGTGGTAGAATCTTGCTCTAAAAAACTGCCGCTTTCCTCGGCGGCTCTGGTTTGCGGATATACTGGCTTGCTCCACCAATATAGCGATTGCGGCGGCGTGTTCTGCCCGCTGTTCACCACTACAACGGTGAAAAGGGGGCGTTTTGGCAAACGCACGGAAAATTTTTTTGTTTTCCCTGTCTGCTCCCTACAACAATCCGGCGGTGTGGTTTGCCAAAGATTTTTGAAAATGGGCGCAAAAAAAGCAGTAAACCTTTTCAAGATTTACTGCTTATCTGCCGCTGTGATGGGCGGCGGTATTAAATTGTCAGCCGTTTTTCAAATGGAACTTATCTGCAATCGCTTTCTTTCCGCTTTCCAATTCCTTTTCTGTAATCTTCCATAATCCTAATGCAATGATCTGCTATCTTTTGCATTCCGAGTTCTTCAAAAAAGGCAATTTGTATTTTCATCAGTTCTTCACAAACAGTCAACTTCTGCTCATCCATATTGCTAATAGCAAGCCATGGGAACGCTTTATATTTCTTAGTGTCCCCAATGAGAAAATTGTACCCTATCAACTCATTTTCACGGAAAACGAAATAGAATTGTGGGCCCTGAACCTGGAACTGACTTTTCCATAATTTGCTGCATTGTTCTCACGCCGCCGTATGCCGGAAAAAAACCTATTCGCTCAAGAGCATTTAATATGTCAATCCTTTTATCTGTGGGTATGTCTCTATAATTGATAATCTGTTCCATTTGCTCTACTCTCATTGAAGTTTAATTTGTCAGGCTCTAATTATACAACTTTTCTGTTTAGCGGTCAAAGCGGAACTTCAACAGGCTTTCTATCAGTTGCCTGACGATATGCTCCTGCATATCCGTGTTAATCTGTCCGTCCATTTTCGCACAAGAGCGGATATATCCTGCATAATGGGATAGGACGGCGGCAACAGCTTCTGGGTCGCCCTCGCTTGCCTTAACGATTGTCTCATAGGGAAGTAGCTGGTTCATAGGACAAGCCCTCCAACTCTGCCCGTAGCCGCCGTAAAATCATCTGAATACGCCGCCCGGTTGTGTTGCCAGCCCGTCCATATCTCCGTCCAATCTCCCCTATGCGTCAATCGTTGGAAGTAGTACAAGAAAATGATTTCCTGTTCCATCTGTGATAGTGCGGACAGGGCTGCGGCAAGCTCTGGACTTTCCAAAAGCACCATCTGACCACAGACGAAAAGCGGATAGCTGGTCATGCCGGATTGCTCCGCAAAGTATTTATCTGTGGTGCTGAATGGATAGTGTTTTTCTTCTATCAGATATTCAAGCGAGATTTCCCGCTTGCGGCGGCTGCGTATGCTCCGGGCTGCGTCTATGGCAGCGTGGCGAATAACAGTCTTGCAAAAGGCATCGTGTGTATGCCGGATATGTTCTTGATACTTTTCGTGTTCGGTCATGGAAAATCCCCCTTTCTGAATAATGGCAGAGGGCGGCAGCATCTTGTGCTGTCGCCCTCTTGATTACCGAACAGCAAAGACGGGCGGGGCTGTCAACGGCGGCGCATTTGCGCCGTTCATCTTGACCGTTGACAGGCTCGGCTGGGTTTGCTATCTGCTCACGGCAATTCACTCTCATTGATAGGAATTGCTTCAAGGTCCGTATTCAAATTGTTCCAATAAGAGCCGATATCCGCACTTGTGAAATACTTAAAACCGCCTGCTTCTGACTTCAATTCGCCGTTTTTAACTCCATAGCAGGCGTAAATCAAATCGTAGCTTGTTCCATCTGAGAGGTTAAATCTAAAGCTGGTCACATCTGCTCCGGCAGTTTCCTCAGTCGTTTTGTCTTTTTTAAGGATAAGCCCTTGAACTTATCATACAGGGTCTTTATATCATTTTCAGCAACAACTACTTTCTTTTCTGCTGATGCAGGCACTGCGTCATAGTGGTACATTTCAACGCTTTCGACATCTTCAACCTCAAATGGGAAGTCGATTTTGACAGGCTCATAAGCAATGTTTATAGGTAACAGAAAGAGAGCTGTAAAAATTGCAATGGTACAAAGAGCGATGGAAACGAGAACAGCAATCGTTATTATTTTTTTCTGCCCCTCTGCTTTTCTTTTTGCCTCATGGCGCATAATAACGCTTTCGCTTTCTTCGTGAAGAACATCTTCGCTCGTGTGAGAAAGCAATTTCTGATAAATTGCGTTACAGTCAGCACAGGCGTTCAAATGCTCTTTTACCATCTCTGCGCTTGCTTCGCTGCAAGCACCGTCAACATACAGCGGAAGAATATCTCGAACAATATCGCATTGTTTACTCATGCTTTTCATCCATCCTTTCTTGAATTTTTAGCTTTGCACGATGATAAGTAACTCTCGCCCATGATTCTGTTTTTCCAAAAATTGCGGCGATTTGAAAAAAAAAGATAGTTCCCCGAATACGCGAAGCTGAAAGACTTCTTTGTATGGTTCTTCCAAACGGTGAAGAACGAGGTGTATGCGGAACGCCATGTCAGAATCTGTAACTGAGTTCTCAACATTTTCATTTGATGGCAAGTCATTGATTTCACTCACATCAGCTACTCGCTGACGGCTTCGCATTTCATCATGGTGTAAAGGATTTTTTGCTATGGAGCAGAGCCATGTCAATTCATCTGACTTACCTTTGAATTGTGATGTTGTAGAAACAGCCTTATAGAATGTGTTCTGCGTGATTTCCTCTGCTATCTCACGATTTTTGGCAAGAGAAATAGTATACGAGTATACCTGTAAATAGTAGGCTTTATAGAGCTTTTCATAGTCCATACTTGTCATCACCTCCTTCAGCTTCATAGGTTAGACGGAGAAATCGGAATTTCGTTACAAAGAAGTTTGAAATTTTTATACCTTTACGCTACTCTTGCTTTCTGCGGACTGTTGGTAGACGCACATTAACGGCAAGTAAAGAGATTGCTGTGTCAGCTTGATATGTTCAAATGCTAATTAAGTATAGCATACAGCTATGAATTTTTCTATTGCGTTCCCCTGACTTCGGAATAGTGGCAGGGCTGGCTATCCTTGTTATGTCTTGTGCTTCTCTACCGTACATGAGCATTGGCGCCAGGGTTGTCGTTGCCGTAACCTTCCAACAGGTTGATGACACCCCAGATACCAAGACCAGCGCCCAGAGCGATAACGAGAGTCTGAAGAACGGTAATTGCCTGTTCAAAAAATGCCATAAATAATATTAGCCGGAATCATTTGAATGATTAGTTAGGTTTGTTTCATAAGCGCACAAAAGCCGGAACAATCTGCCCTCGATCTATGAGAGCATGATTCCGGCTGTCCTCCTTTTTCATTATTTTTCTTGCGATTGTCCGCTTTGTACGCCAATGGCCTCAACAGAGGCAGTTGCGGCAAATAGATACGATCACTCCTTTCTCAGCGGAACCGTATTACACGCCCTCCGTGTCTACTTCATATACATCGCAGACCTCATCAGGCTTGAGTTTTAGTCTGGCAGACAAAAATGCTTCAATATCAAAGGTATTTCGCTTGTCTGCATCAGCTGTGTATTTGAAATTAGGGTGTCTGGTAATGTCATACTTGTCTGAAAGAAACGGACGCACACCGCGCAACTGCAAGATGCACTTGCCGCCATCCATAACTGCCAGCTCGTCCTGGCTCATCAGCTCTTTGCCACAATGTCAAGTGATGAATTACAAAAAGCTATCAAAGAAATCCTTCTTCGATAGCAGCGTATTCAACATCTATTCACATTTCCTGCCTTGCGTTCTTCGAGCTGATGAAATATAATAAGAAATGTTGTCGGAGGTGCGAATATGGACTACATGACGCTCAAAGAGGCAAAGGCCGATTGGCTCATTGGCATTAACGCGACCCGCCTTTTTCTCTATCCTCTACCATAAAACATTGAATGTCGGCAGAGTGCAAACGCCCACCCTTGCTATGCTGGTAAACCGCGACTATGCAATCAGCAGCTTTAAGAAAAAGAGAAATATCATGTCGTCCGGCTGGACGTTGGCGGCGTTGCCGCCCTTTCCGAAAGGCAGGACGACGAAGCGGCGGCGCGGCAGATGAAAGCGGCTTGCGAGAAATCGCAGGCCAGTTTGTACTTCCCTTCAAAAAGAAAAAAGACCGCAGCCCCGCCGAAACTGTTTGACCTCACCGCCTTGCAGCGGGAAGCAAACCGTTTGTATGGGTTTACGGCGAAACAGACCCTTGACTATGCGCAAGCCCTTTATGAAAAACGGCTTTTTGACCTATCCCCGCACCGACAGCAAATATATCACTTCCGATATGGAGGGCGGCACAAAGGAACTTATCACCGGCCTTTACCGAGTACGGCTATATCGTGGAAAGCGGCGACGAGTGGGAACGGCAGTTTGAGGGGCGCGAAGTGCCGGAGGAATACCGCATTATGAGTTACCCGCAGCAAGAGCGCGGCGAACAGGACAAAAAGCCTATATGGACGCAGCCGAAACGCAGCAAGCAGACGCACAGGCCGCAGAGCCGCAGCAGCCCCCCGCCCCGTCGTCCCCCATTATCCTTACTTCCGAAAAGCCCGCCGAAAAGGTAAAGGAGATCACCGCGCGTTTGGAACAGGGCGTACAGGCGATTTTTGACAGCGACCGCTACAAAGAGTTTCTAACCGCTATGTCAAAGTTCCATGATTATAGTTTGCTGTTGCGGTTACAATCCGTATGCCTTTATCGCTCATACCGTCCAGCAGCGCGTCAAGCTGCCGCCGCCCGGTGGATTTCTCCGCGTTGCTGTTCGGGAAGAAAAATTGATCTACCGAAATATGATACCGGGTTACAAGGTCATAGAATACCTGTAAACTCGGCTGTTGTCCCTTGTTCTCGATATTCGCAAGGTAGCGCGGGGAAATATATAACTCGTCGCTTACCTTTTTGCGGCTCTCGCCGTATTCATTTCTCGCGGCTTTTATAGCTGCCCCGAAAGCCTTAAAGTCGTACAATGGTACGGGTCTTTTTGCCATTTTCATTCACCCTGTTACATTTTACAGTTCACCTTTCTTTTTGGATATGTCCACACAATTCATATCATTAGGTTAAATACTTCCTGTTGTGTATTGACAGTAGACTGATTTTCTGATAAAAATAAAAATTTATGTAAAAGGAGGCGGCGTTTATGTTGCATA